>ULVU01012324.1_pt1 | contig 11875 bp, 10 predicted proteins | sample 1959731 | NCBI WGS metagenome assembly ULVU01 (sample SAMEA4835794, study PRJEB28245) | human gut metagenome | biome: gut microbiome; material: fecal sample | place: Denmark | collected 2008 | reverse complement strand
AATATCTCTTTAGTTAATACATTTCCATATCGGTATAACGGATTTATTTTTGAATTCAAACTTTTAATATATGAAATATATTTCTTTACCTTATTCTTCGGTGTTCTTACTATTATAGTGTTAATATTGGGATTAATATTTTCGATCTGATGTTCCTCTTCTGGTAAAACTTTTGCAATCATAGTAACTTCATTATCTATATCATTGGCAAATCCATTAATATAATAATTGAAAGTTTTTCCTCCTGCATGAGGAACATTATCATATGGTATACTCATTGAAATATACAAGATTTTACGTTTTTTCATTTCTTCTCCATTATAACTTAGATTAATCTAACATAAGTAATTTTAAATAATTAAAGAATAAACATATATTTGTTTTAACTATATTAAATTTTCTATACTGCTTTAAATAATATTTAAAACTCTCATTATTCATTTTACGAATCTTATTTTTAGCAAATACAGATTTTACTGTTGTTGAATGATTGTGTATTATACTTGTTGCTATACAGCAGGCACATTTGTAATTTTTCTGCATTAATCTTTCTGCCAGAATTGGTTCCTCAACATATAAAAATGTATGCTCATCCATATAATCGATTTCATTCATTTTATTTAAATCAACCATCATACAACACCCCTGCGGTCTGTATATATATGAATATCCACCTCTATCTTCTATCTTACGACCTTTTTTCTTATAATTTAACATTCCAAATGTCAAATCAAAAAAATCGGGTCTTATAGAATCTCTATTATACATATGCCCATCTGGAGCATATATATCTGGATTAACAACCGCTACACTAGAGTCTTTTTTAAATACATCCGTAAGCTTTGTAACAATCTCTTTGTCATTAATTAAAATATCATTATTTAATATCCATGCATATTTATACCCTGCCTTATAAGCATACCTCATTCCGATATTATTTCCAGCAGCATATCCATTATTATTTTCTGATTTAATTAATATGAAATTCTTTTCTTTTGAAGTACTTTTAAGATTTACATATGAATCATTAGGAGAAGCATTATCAACAATAATGATATTTTCATAATCAATCCCAAGAAATTCGTTACATATATCGGCTTCCTGTATTGTTTCCTGCCAAGATTTAAAATTTAATATAATAACCGCAACATCTTTTTTATTATCCAAAACTATACCCTCATTATATTATTTATATTTTCTTACCAATCGTAATATTTTTACATCATCTATTAAATATCTTTTAAACATTCTTTTAGGCTCTTGTAATAACCTATAAAACCATTCCAATCCGTGGTCACTCATCCAGCGAGGTGCTCTTTTGACATTTCCAGCAAGAAAATCCACTGTTGCACCTGCACATATAGTGACCTTTGCATCATATTTATCTATATTTTCATATATCCATTTTTCCTGCTTAGGACATCCAAAACAAGCAATTAATAAATCCGGATGAACATCAGAAATCATTGCATTTATTCTATCTAACTCATCTTGATTTTTTTCAAAGCCAAATGGAGGAGCATATACACCAACAATCTCTATGTCAGGAAGCTTTTTTTCTAAATTAGCCTTAGCCTTTTCAGCTATCCCATCTTTACCACCAATAATAAATATTGTATATTTTTTCTTTTGTGCAACTTTACATAACTCTGGAACCAAATCAGAACCTGATATTTTAGCCTTTACCGGTCTTTTATGAAGCTTAGAAATCCAAACTAATGGTTTTCCATCAACCAGAACCATATCTGCATCATCAACAATTTTTTTCAAATAGCTGTCATTCTCAATCTTCATAACCACATCTACGTTAATAGCAACTATGTATGATTTATTCTTAGACGCAATCATCTCTTCTATCGCACAAATTGTCTCTGACATATCTACATTATTTACATATGTATTTAAAAGTGCCTGCTTTTCCATCAGCTATTCCTCTCCAAAAAATCTTTCTTCCAGCATTAAACATAGACAATGATAAATAGGTAAGTGATGCTCCTGTATCATATATGTTCTTGTCTGTGATGAACGGATTGTTACATCTGCTATTTTAGATAATTCACTATCATTTGCACCTGTGAGTCCTATAACTTTTAACCCTTTTACTTTAGCAGTTATTGCAGCATATAAAATATTTTTACTATTACCAGATGTTGAAATCCCTAAGAAAACATCTCCACTATTTCCATACCCATTAACCTGCTGTGCAAAACATAACTCTGGTATGCAGTCATTCATATATGCAGTAGATAATGCTATATGACCATCTAACGCAATTGCAGGCAGTGCCATCTGTAAATTATCAGCTAAAACATTTCCAAGTTCCTCATTTTCACTAATTAATCTATCCTTATATTCCATAGGAAGTCTTCTTTGTTTTTCAAAGCCTTTCATTAACTCACCAACAATATGCTCAGCATCCGAAGCTGAACCACCATTACCTGCAACTAAAAGCTTTCCACCATTCAAAAAAGTCTGTTCTAATAATTCATATGCTTTTTTTATGTATTCCCTATTAAAATCCAATTCTGGATATCTTTCAAATAATACATCTATATGTTTCGCAATATTCTCTTTCAATTTAGTCTCCTTGTAATTCAAATTATATTATAGGTTCATATGTTTCTGGGCTATAATGAATTACTCTTGTTCCACCATCTTCAAATTCAAATGGTATATACAACAGATCTTCCATTGCTTTTTTCACTTTTTCCTGTTTATCTGGCTCAACATAAAACACTAAGAAACCACCGCCACCTGCTCCAAGTAATTTTCCACCTAAAGCTCCAGCCTTTAATCCTTTATCATATAATTCATCAATACTATTAGTAGATACTGTATTACCTGTTTTTCTTTTAATTCTCCATGTATGATCAAGAAGTCTTCCAAATTCATCTAAGTCACTCTGCTTATCCACTAAAACCTTTTCTGCTTCATCTACTAAAGCAAGCATTTCTTTGAGCTGATTTACTTTATCTGCTTTGTTGGATGCGTTTGCTTTTTGAACATCTGATGAAAATCTTGTGAATCCCGTGAAAAACATCATTAAATTATTATTAAGCTGTCTCTTTCTTTCCGGATTAATAATTAATGGCAGTACTTCATATCCATCTGAATTAAAATTAATTCTATTAAATCCACCATATGATGCAGCAATCTGATCCTGCCATCCACCTGCTTCTTTGCACAATTCTCTTTCTAAATATATTGCAGCATCAGCAAGCTTTTTCTTATCTGCATACTTTCCCTTCAAAGCATAAAAAGCATTAATCATTCCAACGGCAAATGAACTAGATGTACCTAAACCGGATCTAGCTGGAAGATCTGCTTCATATGTTAATCTGATTTCATGCATATCCAGCATTTTCATTGCCTCTCTTATTGCTGGATGCTGAATATCATTAACATCTGTTACTCTTTCTATTTTGGCATATGATAACTCTGTACTATAATCAAAGAATCTTGGCAGGTGCCTTACATTAACATAACAATATTTATCAAATGTTGTCGATAAAACTGCCCCGCCATTTTCCATAAAAAATGACTCCATATCTGTTCCACCGCCAAAAAAAGACATTCTAAAAGGTGTCTTAGTAATAATCATCGCTTAATCTCCCTTATCTTACATTGTGTATTCGTGTTTCATAAAATTCTATATACTTAAATATTCTGACACTTACTATATCAATTATGTTCCGTGATTCGTAAATACAGTTGCAACTGTCTTGAATAAAATCTTAATATCAAGAAGTATGCTCCAGTTATCGATATACTCCAAATCCATCTTTACAACTTCATCAAAGTCCATAACACTATTTCGTCCATATGCCTGCCACATTCCTGTAATACCCGGCTTCATAGACAGTCTTCTCTTGTGGTGTCCTTTATACTGCTTGAACTCACCCACCGTAGGTGGTCTTGTTCCGACAAGGCTCATATCTCCCTTTAACACATTAATAAACTGAGGAAGCTCGTCTATACTTGTCTTTCTTATGAACTTACCAACTTTGGTAATTCTAGGGTCATCCTTCATCTTGAACATAAGACCATTCATCTCATTCTGTGCCATAAGTTCTTTCTTACGTTCCTCGGCATCAATATACATTGAACGGAACTTATAAATATAGAAATAACGTCCATTCTTTCCTACACGCTTCTGCTTAAAGAATAATGGACCTTTTGACTCAATCTTAATAGCTGGTGCAACAAATATCATCGCAATTGTCATAAATACAAGACCCACGATAGCTCCAACTATGTCAATACATCTCTTTACGAATAAAGACTTCCAGCTATATATCCTGTTAGCAAATGTAATAACTGGAATACTTCCAAGATAACCAAGCTTCGCATCGAAATCCCTGTATACATCTAATACTTCAATCTTAAGATGTACAGTAACACCCATATCCTCAAGTTCCATAACCATAGGCTTGATACGTTCTCTTATGCGATCTGTAACATCTATGTAGACTTCATCAACGATTTCATTCTTAATAAACTTCATCATCGTATGGATATCTGCGACAACAGGAACTCCATTGATATCCTGACCTGTCATATTCTCATCCATAATTACAATTCCGTCTATCTTTCTTAACCAGTCGTCCTTCTCATCAATCTTTGAAAGTGTATTCTTAGCCCTGTCCTTAACTGTAACCATTATGACACGGCTTGCCCTCTTGCTTTCGTTATGTGATTTAAGATATGCCTTAACAAGCAGTCTTGATACATACATAATAACTATTGCAACGATAACTGTAACAATATATATGCCTCTCTGGATGCCTTCTGCATCTCTTCTTAATAATTCATAGACAGCGAGTATAGCAGCAAACAGCGCACTCTTGCATACTACTGACCTGAATTCTTCAAAATAACCTCTGCTTATAAAATCATTCTTGACATTATAAAATACTGCTGTAATAACTGTCGCAACCAGTATTGATACGCAGTTATTATTAAGTTCACTAAAAATCTGTCTGTTATTCATTCCCCAATATAACCCCAGCCAGATTATTCCTGCAACATAATACGATAACACTATCGCTATTGCATCTGTAAAAAATATAAGTATATTCTGTATACTTTCCTTAGTTCTGTTAATATTCGTCATAAGCCCCCTGATAGTATATTATTATTTATGCAATCTGAATAATTATACTATATTCGACATAATTGTCAATAATGTAAAAATCCGTCCCACTCTATTATGTGGAACGGATATAGTTCATTTTATTCCACTGTAACTGATTTAGCAAGATTTCTTGGCTTATCTACATCAAGTCCCTTAGCTACACTTACATAATATCCAAGTAACTGAAGTGGCACAACAGCAAGTGATGCTGCAAAATGTTCATCTATCTTTGGAATGTATACAGTAAATTCAACTGTATCCTCAACTTCATATTTTCCATATGTAGTAAGTCCCATAAGATATGCACCACGGCTCTTGCACTCAACCATATTGCTTATCGTCTTCTCATAAAGCTCACTCTGTGTAAGCACACCAATAACAAGAATATTATCTTCAATAAGACTTATAGTTCCGTGCTTTAATTCACCAGCGGCATACGCTTCTGAATGAATATAAGATATCTCCTTAAGCTTAAGGCTTCCTTCAAGACTGACTGCGTAATCAATCCCTCTTCCTATAAAGAATATATCCTTTGAATTGGCAACCTTTGCGGCAAACCACTGAATTCTTTCCTTATCTTCAAGAATCTTCTCAATCTTATCAGGTATAGTCTTAAGTTCTTCTAAATATGTGCTGTACACATCATCTGTTATCTCACCTCTTACTCTGGCAAACTGAATTGCAAGGCAGTAAGCGGCTATAAGCTGTGTACTGTAAGCCTTAGTTGTAGCAACAGAAATCTCCGGACCGGCAAGTGTATAGAATACATTATCTGCTTCTCTTGCAATTGAACTTCCAACTACATTGACAATGCCAAGTGTCCTAAGTCCCTTATCCTTAGCAAGCCTTAATGCCGCAAGACTGTCTGCTGTTTCACCTGACTGGCTTATAACAATCACAAGTCCATCAGGATCTAACAAAGGCTTTCTGTATCTGAACTCAGAAGCGAGTTCTACTCTTACCGGTATCTTAGCCAGATCTTCCATAACATACTGTGCAACTACGCCAACGTGATATGCCGAACCACAGGCTACGATATATATCTGTGAAATCTTCTTAATCTCTTCATCTGAAAGCTCTACTGCTGATAAATCAAGCTTCCCGTCCTTTAATACAGAATTAAGTGTATCAGCAATTGCCTTTGGCTGTTCGTGGATTTCTTTCATCATAAAATGCTCATATCCACCCTTTTCTGCTGCCTCAGCATCCCATTTAATCTCTACAAGCTCTTTTTCTATCTCATCACCATCAAGGTTATAAAATGTTATATTACCATCTGCAAGACGTCCAATCTCCATATTGCCAATATAATATACATTTCTTGTATAATTAAGTATAGCCGGTACATCAGAGCCAACATAGCAGTTGCCATCACTGACACCAAGTATCATTGGGCTGTCTTTTCTTGCTACATATATTTCATTAGGATATTCCTTGAACATAATCGCAAATGCGTAAGAACCACGGATACGAACCATAGCATGGTTAATAGCATCTACAGGTGTATGCTCATATTTCTTATAATAATAATCTATAAGCTTAATAGCCACTTCTGTATCTGTTGATGAATAGAACTCGTATCCATTCTTAACAAGCTTATCCTTTAATTCCTGATAATTCTCAATAATTCCATTATGTACGCCAACAACATTATAATCATCTGATATATGAGGATGTGCATTATTCTCAGAAGGCTCACCATGTGTTGCCCATCTTGTATGTCCAATACCGCAAGTCCCTTTAATGGCAAGACCATTATTAGTCTTTTCCTCTAATGCCTTAAGCCTTCCCTTCGCCTTAACAACCTCAACCGGACTTTCGCCGTCACGAACTGCAATACCTGCCGAATCGTACCCTCTATATTCAAGCTTTGCAAGACCGTTAAGAAGTATTGGTGCTGCCTGTTCATTACCTACATATCCAACTATTCCACACATAGATATATTCCTCTCTTTTAAAAATTCATATCACTTTATAATATATTATTCCGTTCCTAATTACAAGAGTATAGAATATTTATTTTAAGTCCATATTTCAATTTCAGCTTAACTTCTCCTTTTCACGTCCACTGTGTGTTATGACTATATTTCACCCTGCATCAACTCTTATTATTAATCCCTATTATTAACTTTTATACTAATCCTTATTATTAACTCTTCCTATTAATTACTTTTCAAACGCCACAATAGCAGTTATATCATTATAACCAAGCTGCTGCATTTTCTTCTGAAGCTTATTGATTGCCTCATCAAATTGTGAAAAAGCATTATATGTATCATTAAAATACTGCATTGCCTTTTCTTTATCTCCATCTTCATTAGCATGCCATGAAAGCTCTGCATAATGATGCAAATCATTATGTGCCTTTACAAGCTGCTTGAATTCAGAACTATTTACAATCTTATCATCCTTTAACTGTGCAATCCATTTACCAAGTTTACAGCGTGATGGATCATCTACCTGCTTCTTTAAAAGATGTTCAAATCCTACGATATTGTTATATACTCTCCATGTAAGAATATAATGATCCACTTCAAACACTCTCATCCAATCCTGCTGTGTAATCTTAGAACAGCCTCTTACAAGGTCACTTCTTGTCTTATCAAGATATCTGCCCACCTTGAATACCCTCTGTCCTGACTTAAGGCAGTCATCAGACAGTATGCTGTAGCTCTGTGAAATATTCTCTATCTGCTTAGAAAATGACTTTGTAACACCTGTCTGTGTATCTATGTCATTAAAGACACTGTCAACCTTCTCACTTATGTCATCAATCTGGCTGTTCATCTGCTGCATAACTTCAAGTGACTTCTCTACCTTTTCATTACCTTCACCAAGGCTTATAGTAGTCTCATCCATTGCTTTTGCAAGCTCATCTATATTATCTCTTAATTCTTTAACATACTTGACTATACTTCCAGCAGACTCTGCTGTATTATTAGATAATTATCTTACCTGATCAGCAACAACGGCAAAGCCTCTTCCTGCTTCTCCGGCTCTTGCAGCTTCAACAGAAGCATTTAAAGCCAAAAGATTACTCTGGTTAGATACCTTCTTAACAAGGTCTACAATCGCTTCAATCTTACCAATCTTACCCTTAAAATCCTGAACTTTATTATTGATAGACTGAATCTTCTTAGATGACGCATTAACGGCTTTGATACTATCGTTCATATCTACCGTTACATTATGAGACACTGATATTATATCGTGGGCATTATCACGGATATGTCCCATAGCCATAGAAATGTTCTCTATAGAACTCTCAAGATGCTGGCTGGCATTCTCCATATGCTGTATCGACTTAGTCTGTGTTTCTACCTGATTAAGTGTATCTTTAATCAAAGTATTATCGCCAAGAATCTCCATAGTTTCATTAAGTCGCATAACAACTGGATTATTAACCTGCTTAACCGCTTTAAGCATTGAATTAAGCTTATCTGCATACAACAGATTATTAAAATCCGTCGCATCTATCTCATTAAAATCACCTGAGGCTATATTGTCAATTGCCTCAATCATTCGCCTGACATCACCTTCTGGCAATAAGTTCTCTTCTGTCTTTTTTCTAAACATATACTTTCATTCTCCTATATACGCACAACAGCGGGTTATAAAATACAACTCCCATTTCCCAGCAACAGACATACTACTACAGTCCTGATTAACGCAGAACAAGCTATAAATATCTGTAAAACATCGTATCTTCGAACCATTTATTAAATTATTCAAGTCTATATAACACCGATATTGTAATAATATCATAATTCAAGTATATTTACCATACAAAAATAAAAATTTGTTAATTATTTTGCAAAATGTCAGATTAATTAATCAGATACTTCATATTCTCCTATAAGTCTATGTTCGGTAATATCATCTCTCATCAGAATAGGTATATGCTTAAATTTAATATATTCACCTAGATTTATAGCGAATTTATCACCCTCAAATTCTTCAATATGAGGTACATTCCTTGTTCCAGTTCTTATTCTCTTTGATGAAGGAATTGTACAACTTTCAAAATGTGCTTTCCTATAAGTTGTGTACATATACACATTATTTATATTAATTTCAATCATTGCTGCAAATGCTTTTATAAATAAATAACTTGCCCTAAATTTGCCTTTAACTTCCATCCAGGTATTATCTGCTATATTAGATTTCATTTCAATTAAATAAATATCCCATTTATTATTTTGTATATCCACATTATCCATAATAATATGATCAACTCTTTTATACATTGAAAACTTAGAAGTATCTTTAAAAAAGTACATTTCCGTATGTTTTTTATCTATATTCTCTATTGTCATTGTATTACTAGATTTTGTCTTAAATTTAAGTCTGCTTTCTCCGCCTTCTTCATTCTCTTCAAGAATAATGACATTATCATCTTCTTTTACTGTAATAAAATTTTCTTTTAATAATTCATCGATTATAAACTGTATTCTTTTTTTCATATTAATTCCCACTCTAATGTACATTTACCACATATTTACAAGTATCTATAACAGCAATTATTTTTTATAATATCATTGCAAATTATTTACTCCTGTATATTATACGCCTCATCAGTTATATCATCTAAAGTATCATTAAAAGTTGGTACTGCAAACCCATTAACACCACATTCAACTTCTTCTAGAATTGTTCTTTTTTTTGCCCTAAACACTTCTGTATTAAATTGATATACTCTGACTTTCCTATAATCAAGCAAATCTTCATATGAATAATTGTATTTTTCCATTAACTCCTCATTTTCAGAATTATTATTCAAGGCAATCATATTATTAATATGCTGTATTATTAAATCACTATGTGTTGTCATACATACGTTAATTCCAGAATTCACAATTCTGCATAATACTCTTCCCATAGCCTTCTGTAATTGTGGATGCAGACCTATTTCTGGTTCTTCATAAAATATATTAGTAATTTTTCTACTGTATTTTAATAATAACAATAGTGGTGATAATTCCGTTACAACGCCCGATACAACTCTTAATGGCAGACTTTTGCTTCGTCCATTAGGAACATATCTAACTTCCTTGTTAGGTAAATCTGACACAGCAATCACTCCATCTGCCATATCAGTCTCTATATAACCAACTATACCACCATACTTATCATTCTTTGTCTGCGAATATTGCGATAAATTATTAATAACTGTAAGGAAATTATTAATAGGACGTGTAAACGGCGTAATAATATTCCCCTGTGTTTCATTAAATGTATTGTCTCTTCCTACCTGATTAATAATATCCTTGGTCAACATAAAACCAGTTCTTGATGCCGGAAGGTATATAGATGTATCCTTAGAATAATTAGTTCCTAATAAGAAATAACATAGCACAGACATCATAAACTCAATATTGTGTACGTCATGTAATTCATCTAATGCAGAAAACAGACATACTGCTCTGCTTCTTCTTCTTTTTTGAGCTATCTGCATAGTTAATTCAATACGCTCAGTTTCGCTATCATTTTCCAGTAATTTTTTATTATGTTTAATGCTGAATTCAACTTTAACCGACTCTAAAGCCGGTATCATTATCTGCATCTTATCTATACCGACTTCGTCTGTATTAAAAAGCCATTTCACAAAATTCTTCTTTTCATAATCAAGACAATCATTAATTAAATTCTGAATAATAACGCCATATTCTTTTAATTCTAAGCTGCAATCTCCAGTAACAGAATTACCAATGTTATTATCAATCCAATCATAAATTTCTTTATAAAAAGTGCTTTTTCTCATATTTTTGGGTGAAAAAAATTCTGTTCTTCCATAATTCTGAAGTCCCCATATCAATGATGTCAGATAACTTTTTCCACTATTATTATCACCAACAAAAAGCAACATAGGAGCAAGCTCAATCTCTGCACTCCTTATTTTTCCAAAATTCTCAATATATATTTTTCTATATTCCATAAACAACCTCTTGGTTTATTATTTTTAATAATTCTCCCTAATCCATTCCAGACTTTCTCTATTACCTATATCATACCTTTTTCCTGGCATTTCATACGCATACACTTCACGTTTTTTACAGAACCACTCGATAAATCCACCTGGTGCATCAAGATTAATCTCCTCGTCATTGACACAATTAACAATCACTGGCAAATCATCTTTACCATATATGTAAAATGGTGGAACTGCCCAATTACTCTTTGGCTTTGCCGGCTTTTCTTCCATTGAAATAACCTTATCATAATCATTAACCTCGACAACTCCTGTACGCTGTAACTTTTCTAATGATGGCTCAAAATGTCTCATTATACAGGTTGCACGTTTTTCTTTATAAAAATCAAGAAATCCTTTAATTGAAAAATCAAGCAAATTATCTCCTGCAAGCACAAGCACACCATCATTCTTCTCATCTTCGTTGCATTCCTTGATCAATTGACACTTATTAATTGCAAATGCTATATCTTTAACAGCCCCCAACCTGTTATCATTATCTGTTGAACCATCGTCCAACAGAGTAAGCTTCATTGCACCTGATAAATTATCTGCCTTATCTGTCCAATCTTTAAATATATTATAGAACTTGTGATTAGACACAATAATAGCTTCATCAACCATACCCGTTGATTTAACATCTTCTAACAGCCAGTCCAATATACTTTTCCCTTTAACATCTAATAATGGCTTTGGAAAATTCTCTGTTAATGGATATAATCTTGTTGCATAACCTGCTGCTAATACTATACATTTCATAATCATTCCTCGTA
>ULVU01050467.1_pt1 | contig 12120 bp, 8 predicted proteins | sample 1959731 | NCBI WGS metagenome assembly ULVU01 (sample SAMEA4835794, study PRJEB28245) | human gut metagenome | biome: gut microbiome; material: fecal sample | place: Denmark | collected 2008 | reverse complement strand
CTCATTCTCGGTAATCATGATCTAAAAAATATCAGGCAAGGGTACGCCAGTAGGTTTGAATTGACAAGCATGCAAATGCACATAGAGGTTGACAAGCAGAAAATCTACCTGAACCATTGTCCGTTCCTCTGCTATGGAGGTGCTTACGGGAACACGTGGCAATTGTTCGGACACGTGCATACGAGCAAGAATAATACGGGAAAAGACGCTTCACGACTGGATATGCTCTTTCCGACGCAATATGATGTGGGAGTGGATAATAATGACTTTACTCCGGTCTCATTTGAGCAGGTAAAGAGGATAATCCAAAAACAGGTTGAACAAGCAAATAAAAATAAGTAATATGAGAATACAATATATGAGCGATCTGCATTTTGAGTTCAGGGAGAACAGCAGGTACATAAAACAAAACAGATTTCCGGTAACGGGCGATATACTCGTATTGGTCGGAGACATTTTCTATCTGAAAGACAGAGTAGCTCCTTTGGGGAATTTCTGGGAATGGGCATCTAAAAACTATAGGCAGGTTCTTATTGTTCCCGGGAACCATGAATATTACAATTATTGCGATGTGATGGAACGGGGATTACAATGGCGATGGATGTTCAAAGAGAATGTCGGTTATTATCAAAATCAAGTATTGAGAATAGACGATACCGATTTCATAATGAGCACATTTTGGTCGCATATCGAACCGGCAGACGAATATTTCGTTTGGAAAGGACTTAACGATTTCCGTCAGACCATGTACAAAGGGAAACTGCTCCAAACGGAAGCATATAATCAGATGCATGACTTCTGTTTAGGGCATATCAAAAAAAGTCTTGCCGAAAGTACGGCAGAACACATAGTGGTCGTGACTCACCACCTGCCTACTTTGCAGGTTGTTGCTCCTCAGCATAAAGGTTCCGTATTGAACAGTGCCTTTGCCAGTGAATACGGAGACCTGATCGCTAACAGCCGGATCAATGCTTGGATTTACGGACATTCGCATACCAATATCGACACAGAAATCGGGAGTACAAAAGTGATTTGCAACCAGATGGGATATACATTTGAAAACGAGCATGTAATCAATGGATTTGATCCGGGGAAATTTTTAACGATTGAAAACGAATGAGATATGGAACGACATAAGAAGACAATCTTTACCAGGCATCTTTTCATAGACTTGGCAAAAGAATGCGGATTGAATACTGCGATATTCGAACAGCTCGGAAGCGGGCGCGATACAGAAATCGTGGTTGATAACGATACATTGAAGATGTTAGTTAAACTTCAGGAGCAATTTGCTCAACTGGAAGAGATGGGTGACAATGAATACAGAGGATTTTATATCGAATTGCCCCGCCCTACTCAGGAAGAATGGGGAGATTGCGAAGCGTCGATTGCAGACGGAGAATATGAGAGCACGGAAGAATACCTCCGGGATTGGGAATTGTCAAATCCCAGAGAAACGGTATGGTATCATGTCAGCTCCGCCAGGTACAGAGAAAATCGCACCATACAATTCACGGATAGGAAACACTCGTATTTTACTATTGCGAATTATTCTCGATATATAAACCGAGTAGGTAACAATTTTCCCAATGAATGGCAAAGGGATTTCTTGGCAAAGTTGACCTTATATTTTCATAAGCTAATCGATACTATCATACAAGATCCGGAGGAGTTCAATGATTATGTAGCGAATCATCTTCCTTACCAGCAGCGAGACGGGAAAATTGCGAGAAAGGAGCTCAACAGAATCGAACCGAGATTTAAAATTGAGGTCGAAGACGAGACGACGGCAATAAAAGCACTGGAGGATTCCGTTTGCAAGAATTTCGGGCGGCCGTTAGATACAATGACGATACGTTCGTATTGCAAATATTATCGGATCGCTCATGAAGCCTATGGCCGGTATTTTGAAAGGTTTGATACTACACGAAAGATACGTACCCTCCCGAATGGAGTGCCATTGGAATTACAGGATGTCGCATATTACAACATGGTTAAATTCTGTGATTTGCAGGATAAATACGCTCTCGACAGTGAGACGGATTTCAACAAATTCGCCTCGGACCATTATGGGGAACTGGGATTGTTGCGGTTGAATATACTCGCATCGGATTTTGACAGCCCCGGATGGAGAATCATTGTTTCCAACAGCTACTCGGCGTATGTGGATGTTGCGGTAGAAGTCGCCACTGCACTATACAAGTCTGGCGCTCCTTTGGAAATACACGACGCTGCCAAACTTTTACGAATACTCAAGGAGAAGGATCATGTGAAATTGATTCCGTACACATTTCACGACTACATGGGCCATCATGAAGAAGGAACCGTTTATCAACTTCCATGGGAGTACGAATGTATGGATAGCGAGGAGAATGTTTTATCATTGAAACAATACCATGAAATCATCTCTCTGGCAGAATGGGATGAAATAGAAAAAGTAAACATTGACAAAAACGGGATATAATTCCATAATTATTAGCAACATATTTGGCAGACAATGATACTCTGCCCAATATGTTATAATTAACTATATAATTAAAAACAAAAGGAATTAATTAAAAAGAAGCGTGTAAAAGAATGAAACTTGACTCAAATTTTATAGCATTCTGCAAGCAGAGCATCGCATTGGAACAACGAATGGCGAAACAGGCGGGAAAACGGTTGAATGAAGCGATGCGCAACAATATCCAAGATATTAATGTATTGGATCGGATTGCAGACCAGCTACTTGACACTATGTCAGGGCTATCAGGTGCGGGAGAACGAACTTATATGAAATATATCAAATACTTGGGAACGTTTAACCCTCAAGCTGCAAAAGAAACAAAAGATGCCTATGAAGATATCATGGGATATAAGATACATGTAGCATACGCAGCGGCACGATTGGCCAAAGAATTGCACAAAGGACAGGTAGATCAAGCAGGTAAAGATTACTTTGAAGAACATTTATCGACTGTCGGACGAAACGGTTTCGACTGGAAAGAAAAAACCGTGGGATTTCTGTTTAATGTAGCTGAAGATACAGGTCATACCGTAAAAGAGATCATTAGAAAACTGAAAGCGATACTGGATGACTGGGAGAAGAACAAGGAAAAACATGACTGGATTTATGAATTTGAAGATATCGTAGGATCCTTTCCGAACGAAAAATACCACAAATTAACAAAGCAAGAATGGGACGAGATTGAAGAAGCTCTCGATCTAATGGACTTCCGCACAACTACCAATCGTGAAACATATATCGAGCATTTCCGCGGACATCGTTTGGCCATCAAAGTCAAATTGAATGACCTCCAGTACAATATGGATATTACCCGCATTCTACACCATACAGACAAAGACTTAGCGAGGATGGAAAGACATAAGAAAGAATATTATCTGTTATTAAAGATGCTGGCAGATTGAAGTTTTAAGACAATCAAAATTTAACTCAACTTAGTGGCATGAACCTACAAGAACAAAAGATGTAAGGTTTAACCGAGATGATGGAAATCATATATCTATCATGCCACATATGGTAAATCAAAGAAAAATGAGAAAAGATTACTTCTAAACGACTCAGAAGACTTGTAAAAACGCAAGTTTGACATATTATGTACATCTATTTTGGAAGTAACTAAGCCTTTGAATGGTAAGCTGTAATAGTCAAGACTTGTTCAGAAAGATGGCCTTTCACTTCAACGTTTCGCTTACTGCAATCAATCTCGCCAAGGGCACTTGCAAAAGAATGAAAATCAAATATTCGGTTTCTTCATGCAAGTCGGTAACACACAATGCCAATATGCTTGAACAGCGTGTTCGCCATTCAAGCAGACACGACATTAATTGACAAAATTTTCAAAGAACTACTTTTATTTACCGCAGAACCACTTAGACTTGGCTAATTTTTAACGAACTATTGAATATATTTTCAATACATTTTTGCGGAATTTTCTCTTGCTCTAGACGTAGGTTGTGAGACTTGATATGATTATACAGTGTGGCTTCCACAGGGGTAAGATGGAGAGGCTTTGATACATTGCTTGGAGTGCCTTTGTCGCCTTCAAAATAGGTGTCAAAGGTAGCGCGATCCATCAGAAGGCTTTGCGTCTGGGGAAAATAACTGCGGAACTGCGAGAGAATTTCGAAGCCCTGTACATCAATGTCGCCCCAATAGTATAGGGAAGCGTGCCGCATGAATGGAACAGACTTGAGGATGCCAACGGTGAATCCATGCCCCCAAATCAGCAGACTTCCTGCCAACTTGGGAAAAGTCAGGAAGTTGACTTTATTCTCCACCACAAACACCTTCTGCACAGGCAACGATAACGCACAGAACTGACTCTGAGGCATCGTCAGATCGTCTACACCAGAAAAGTATTCACTCGCAATCGATGCTTCCAACACACGAATGCGCACCCATGGCTCATCGTATCGCAATCCAAAGCGCTTTTCGAACTCCTTCTCATCCGAACAGACATGCTCTACAATGACAATATCCAGCAACTCACGAAGCACTCCTTTATTGCGCTCAATGAACTTGGTGTGCACCTCAATAGGCAATTCACGAATGTACAACTCAGGACAAGGATTCGCCACAAAATAGCGCAAAACTTTCAACAAATCAGGCCAAGAGGAAGCATTCTCGATCACCTTAAGTGGATAGCGTTCCACCCATGGACGAAGCTGCGGAAACTCATTAAACAACATCGCCACATCCTTGCGAAACTGTGACACTTCACCACCCTTCAGCAAGAAGCGCTCAACGTCCGATGCACTCCTGAACAACACACGCTCAGGCAGATCCTGTTCGCCCAATGCTTTCGTTTTCACTGTTTTCCACTCAATCGTGTAACCAAAGCCCTTCACCTCTTTCGATTGCGAACGGATGTCCGTCAGTTCGTGCTGATACTCATCCATCGATGCGCTCGCTTTCTTATCGCAAGGAATCACAATTGGTTCAAACTCAGAGCCAGCGACCACTGAACGCAAATAATCCACATACTTGCGTTCTGTCTTCTTACGTATTTCTGCTGCCGTTATCATACCTCCATACTCCTTTCACGTTCTGCCTTAAACTCACTGATAGGCATATTATAGAGTACAGAACGGTCGCCCTTGCGCTCCACATAATGCACATACGAAATATCGTTCTCCACGATGTGGATGTTGTCACTCGGAGTCACCACGAGCAACTGCAGGTGGAGCTGTTTGCAGAGCGAAATCAGATAGCGAGCCTTGTCCTCGTCCTGTGCGCGAAAAGCCTCATCTATGGCAATGAAGCGGAACGAAGAGTCGAGTCCGTTCTTAGTCAAGCCAAACTGATAAGCGATAGCTGACCCCAGGATGGTATATGTCAATTGCGCCTTCTCGCCACCTGACAGCTGTCCCATAGCCTCGTAGGTGTTACGCTTCTGATCATCGTCTTGATAAAACTCCTCCGCCTTATATGTGTACCATCCACGCACATCCATCACCAACTTTCGCCATGATTCGTCTTGTAAACGAGACACCAGAGGTTCGATATGCTGTTCAAAATGAATCCTGCTGCCATCGATTGTCGAATTCATCTCATGGATGTTCGGGATTGCACTGCTCAGAAGGTCTTGGAACTCCTTCAAATCCACGTTCAATCGTTTGGCTGCGACCAACTGGATATACGTCTTTGGAGCATCCTTGAAATCGATGCCCACAAGATACGAATTCAATTGGTCGATGGTCTTGGTGATAGACTGGCGCCAGCTCTGGAAGAACATATTGAATGCACTGACCTTGTTGATGATATTCTCCTGTAAATACTTGTTGAAGCGCGATTCAAACCCAGGCAGATCTTCGTCCAGCAATCGTTGGTAATAGGTCTGATATTCGCCCACAAACTCCACGGTTTCGGGCAAACGGTTCACGTCCGAACGCCAATCGCGATACTTCGCGGTAATTTCCTCAGTGGGATTCTTGAAGCGATAAATCAGGTTCTTCAAATCGCCACTCTTGCTACCCTTCGTCTCACGTTGTTTCCGCAAAGCGGAATTGATGTCACTCTGTAACGTGTCACGCATTTTGTCCAAACCCACCAATGCCACATTCAGTAAATCTGTGTGTTGCGACTCAAAAGCATCGGTATCAACAACGCCTATTTGAGCCAAAGCCAAAGCACAATCATTGCTCTGTTTCTTGAGTATATTCTCACGATTTTCCAATAATGCTTTGTTACCGATAGCTTCATTAAACTTCTCCTCAAGTGCACCAAGTTCCTTTCTCACCCTCTCCAATTGCCCCTGCAACATCTTCACCTTATCATTGGTCTCCTCCAGTTGTCGCTTCTGTTCTTCCTTTTGCTGAATGACGAGTGCACACGACCACCAGTCGATATCATCAAATTTATCGTATTTATCAAACAGCTTCGAGTAGGTTTCTCGCTTCTCCTGAACATTCTTTGTATCTGCCTCTATACGACGGACTTTGGTTGCCACCTCCTTTTCATCCTGCTGCAACTGGCGTACTTCCGCCTGTAGCATGGCAATCTTCTCCTTATTGTCCCAGCCCAACACATAGTGTTCCTTGCCTCGTATCTCTGGTCGGTCGTCTTTCTCATGCTTACCACCTCTCGCTTTTATCAGTCCCTCTTTCGTTACTGCTTTCTCTTGCAGATAGTTGAAGTCCGCAAGCGAATCAACACAACTATAGTTGAACTCAGCAAATAACCTATCCTCAAGCCAATCCAAATACAAGCACTTTGACTTGTATTCAACCTTACGGAGCAACGAATCCACCTTCAATGTCCTATCCTCAAACTCACGAAGAGGCTCTGTGCCCTCGTATCGCTGATACACGATGCGTCCTCGCAGATTATGACCATTCACATACTCATTCACCTGCTTGTAATACTTCTCTGGCACCACCAATCTCAAGGCAAAATTGTGCAGAATACGCTCGATGGCATACTCCCAATCGCACTCAATATCCTTCACACGTATCAGTTCACCGATGAATGGAATCTCTTCGGCGGTTGCACCAACAGCCTCCAGTATCTCATCACGAATCTCAGCCACACGACCAGAGATATTGTTCTTATGCTGCTGCAGATAGCGTATAGTATCCACTCGCTCTGATATCGTGCAGTTGATTTCATCCTGACGGTTTTGTGCCTGACGCTTCTCTTCCATGAGTTGCCTGTCAATCTTTACCTGCAGAGCATCTTTCTCGTGTTTGGCAGTCGCACGATTGGCATCGAATACCTCTGCATCAGGACTTTGTGTCAGCTCCACCGTCTTTGCCAGCTTATCGTATTCTTCGGCTTTGGCCTTGCGGTTATCACGCATCTTCACCTTCTGATTGATTTCCTTCTCAATCTCACGTATCTGCTGACCCACCTCGTCCTTCTCAATAGCCACCGACAAGCGCGTCTGCTCTTGTTCCAGCTCACTCTTCTTCACCTTTAACGCCTTCAACTCATCTTCCAGTTTTCTCAAGTTGCTCTTGCAGTGCGCCAACTCCTCGTTGCACAAATCCACCGTTCGCACAGCAAACCAATAGGCCACCACACTCTTCTCTTGCTCCAATTCAGCTATGCGCGTGTCTATCGCCATCAGTTCCTTTGCCAATGTATTGATAGGTTCCAGTTGGGCAATCTGCTCCTTCACCTTATCGATATTGGTTTTCGCCTCCATCAGATTTTGGAAGTTGTCCTTTAGTTCCTGGTACTTTTCCTCAGCCGGCACTTCCTCGAGCATATTCGTACGGATGAAACTGTCTAGATCGTCCAACACTTTCACGCCCACTATCTGATTGAAGAGTGTAAGCGCCTTGTCCGAACGCATTCCGAAGAGGGCTATCATCTTCTCGCCATACGCAACCGGGCCGTCAAAAAACTCTATCTTGCGTCTTGTGTCATTCGTATTGTATTTCTTCGTCAGTCGCTTGCGCCAGTCGCCATGCAGGTCAAACTCCGAAAAGTCGCGCTTTATAGTCAGCGGTTCGCGAGCTATACCAAACAACACCTTCAGTTCCTCGCCAGTGTAGTAGCGCACCTGAAACAGCGTCACCACACGTTTGTCCACATTGCAGAACGATGCAAGAAGTACTGAACGTGCTCCTTTGTCTCGCAATCTAAGCGTGGTAGTGCTCGCTGCACCCTCCTGCTGCTGATTGCCATAGTTGCCAAAGAAGTACGACTCCTCTGTACGGTTGCCCTTCTTCTCCACACCCGATGATTGGTTGTAGAATCGTTGGCGCTTCAGTGGCACTAGCAGCGTGAGCAGAGCATCTACCAGCGTACTCTTGCCCGATGCGTTGGCACCGGTCAGCAGCGAGTTATTGCCCTGCGTATTCATGCAGTACACCTTTTGGTCGAATGTACCCCAGTTCCACACTTCCAAATAGTCAAGCTTGAAGCCTGCCACTTCCGGACTGGTATTAAAGAGATTCATCTGCTGCATCATAGTCGTTCAGTTTGTTTTTGAATTCCAATAGATCGTCCAGTGTCACCTTCTCCTTGATGATGCGATGTATTTTATAGCGTTTCTCGCCCTCAGCATGCTTTGCTTCCACAAGGAAACCAAAGCTGACGATGCTGTCGATATAGCGGTCAAGGTCTTTCTCAAACTTGGCACGATTGAAGGTGGTGGGCAGGAACAGTTCCGCCTCTTCCTTTATTTCAGTGGCGGTTACATACTTATACGAAGCCTGCGACTCTGTTGGATTGCTGTCGAAGTCTTCGAGTATCTGCCTCAACACGATGAGTATCACCGACACCTCAAAACCATACAACCTTCTCGACGTCATGTTCAACGTTTTGTCATCGTCCAATTTCAGTTGCTTGACAAAGGCAAAACCCTCATCCTTTTTCACGATGAGTTCCAGCCCCATCACGCTGATATAGTCCAGTATCTCGCTCTGGTAGTCGAGTACATCATTCCACACTACATCGTCTTTCTCTACGATGCCTTTCAGAAGTTTCACCACAGCCCTGCTGTATGGTTGTATATTTGTTGCGTTCATCGTGTTATTATGATTTCGGGAATTGATATCGTTTTGTTTTCTGCAAAAACAATATATTGCTGGCGCTCTTCGTTTACCACAGTCTTATATTCCTTCAGCACGCCAATGTATCCAAACACTTCCGACAGACCTTTCTCCACACCCTCGTTCCGTTCTATCACCTCTGCTAGTGTCGTCTGCTGTCTGTCGTACAGCACCTTGTTAATGCGGTCTCTCAGCACCAGACGATCGATGTGATACGGATTGTAGAGTTTGCCTATGCGCTCCAAGTCGTCCAGATTCAGTTCAGCCATATCAGGCTTATCCTTATACACAGTCTCTTTTATAGGAGCCAGAGTCAGAGGGCGCTCGACTGGCAGATTGATATCGATAGTTTCATATTCAAGCGAAGCTTCTGGTTTCTCTTTCTGTTTGGTGGCTTCGATGAGCAGTTTCTTTATATCATTAATCACCTGCTTTGTCACCTCTGCATTCATCTGTCCGTTCTGGCGAATGATGCGACTCAGTTTCTCGCTCATGCGATCGTTGGTTTTCGCCACCTTCTCGCCTGCGTCAAACAGATGCTTTTTCATTTCCCTGAGAAACATGTCATGCGCATCAATGCCTCTATTCTCCAGTGTTTCATAGAGTGCACCAGTCAACTCGTCCCATTCTTTCTGCAGATCGGCCGAGAGCAGGAATTCCCAGAATGCATAGAAACTCTTGCCTTGTTGCGATTGTTTCAGTTCGCCATACGCATCAAAGATGTAGTTCAGCAATACTTTCTTCTCCGCATTGTCTGTCTGGCGCTCATATATCTCTTTGATAATCCCCTTGAAGTTGTCATCCACCTCCTTGAAATCGCTAAGCAGCTCCTTAGCCAGTTTATTCAAGCTATTGTATCGTGGTTCTATCTGGTAGTCCTCATACACCTCGACCTCTTCGCCCATCTCCAGTCGCTGAATCTGATGCTCTATCTCCATTTTTTTGGCTCGGAGCAGTTCCAGTCGCTTCTCGCGGTCCTCGTTCGAGTATTCCACCAATTCCTTCAGTTGGGCAAACAGCGTCTTGAACTCCGATTCCGTACCGATGTAATCCTCTTTTTTCAAGCTCACCACCCAATCCATCAGTTTGCTTGTGTGCGACGAAATCTCGTATATCACCTCTCCCCCTTCGTTCTGATAGTTGGTCAAGAATCCCTTGTCTGTCCAGTCTTTGATGAGTCGTTTTGCTTTCTGTTCGTTCGACTCCCCTAGTCTTGTCATTTCAAGATTATCCTCCACCAACGCATTTTCCTGCTCATCCAGTCGATTCTCCAGTAGCATGTGCAAGCGTTCCTGCATTATAGCCGACTGTCCCTCAAACGCCTCAATGACAAAAGACAAGAAGAAATCCACACTTCTTGATTTTATGAGTCGTACGCTTGGTGACTCTCGTAATATTTGTGTTATTTCTTCTACTTGCATATCCATCAGTATATTTCTTATATGTTATTGTCACATCTTTGAAGGATAAACGAGCACCTCTTCTTCCCCTACTTCTAGCACCTTTGCTATCTGAAATAGAGTCTCGAGGCTGGATTATGCTGCATTCGTGCACCATTTTAATACTGTAGCAGGATCTAAGGTAATTGTTCTACAAGCCACTTGTTTGTGCGCTTCTTCTCTGCCAACATTCCTTTGATGCGATTTATGTCCTTATCCATGACTATGCATTACATATTATTTAGGGCAAAATATTAGGTGACTATATACTATCTTACAGCAAAATCCTCTATACACGATTATACGATTTATAGAAGGTTTATATTTTCTATATCCTACCGCTTAACAAGGATTCACACTTTAAGGCAATATATAGTTACCATATTTTATATGTTTCTCAATTGTGTGGCAAAATTACAAAATATTACTGAAAAACGATAAGTTCAGTGATAAAAAGAAAAGATCATGCGCTAAATTCTATGACTTCATTCTTCAGCCTTCTCTATTTACAAGCTTTATTTATTATGTGTTTAACAGCAAGCCTTCCTCAACTACCGAAAAATCTGTATAGACATATTTGATTAGGAGGAAACGCCAGCATTAGGAAAACTTCTTCATAAACCTTACCACTTCCGATATCGTACAAAAGTCAAACTTACCGGTTCTTATCATATAGGATTGCAGAAATATAAATATAGCGTGCCTTATTTAGTATGTAGACTAGTAAAGTACATACGAAGTACTACAAATATTGAATATCTCATTGACAGATAAAACTCATCTGAGAGACCTCTTTGATAAAACTAAATTTCAAAATGACAAAGAACGATTCGGACCAAATAGGCCAAGTTCATTTAAATTTTAATTCGGACCAATTTTAATGGGACACTAGTGATCCTAAAACTTAAAACATATATACCAAACCCTTATTTTTCTAATTTAAATTGAGCCTCTTTCTCTTTAATAAGCAATAAAGAAATATCAAATAAGACCTTTATAGTACTATTTAATTCAAGCGAAAAATCTTTAATCGAAGTGGTCATCTTATCAACATCATCATAGTATGAAATAATTTTTTTATCTAATCGTTCCAGTTCCATGTTAACATCCTTAATCTCTTGCAGAAATAACTTTCTCTTTTCTATATCTACCGCTTGTTTACTTAATTCCAATAAGATATTTTTTCGATGCATATTATTCTCTTTTATTTGAATATCATATCTGTTTTGATTAACACGTTCTATAAAAGAGAGTTCTTGATCCAATAAATCCGATAGTCCAATACGTGCTTTAATCCAGCATTCTTCATAAGTCTTTTCTAAATTTGTTTTCTGGCGTTGTACATCAACTTCAAACACATATCTATACTGCAAATCTGTTGCATAGATTCGACCTTTCATTTGACATATTTCTGATTTAGATAATGATATATTCTGATGGTCAAGACCAACAGTAATTCCCATAACATCTACTATATTAAGTAAAGCCAAATTATTTTTTAGACAGTTATTATAATCATCCAACTTTTTAATATTTTGTTGACGAATTAACAGTTTTTCTTGTTGTAGAATAGCTTTCTCACTATTTCTATTACTATAAATAATAGCAAGATAACCTACTACAACAGCAAAAATTCCACTACTATAACTTCCCCAAAAATTTAACCACGAGTCATTTG
>ULVU01035666.1_pt1 | contig 12237 bp, 16 predicted proteins | sample 1959731 | NCBI WGS metagenome assembly ULVU01 (sample SAMEA4835794, study PRJEB28245) | human gut metagenome | biome: gut microbiome; material: fecal sample | place: Denmark | collected 2008 | reverse complement strand
CCGAAGCCAAGAAGCTGGATATTATCATTTGCAAGAGTATTTCCCGGTTTTCTCGGAACATGGTGGATTGCCAGCAGTATGCCAAATGGTTTAGAACGCTGGGGGTTACAATCATTTTTGAGGAACAAAATATCCGCACAGATGATCCAACCTGTGATTTCGTCCTATCCATCTTGGCAGCAGTGGCACAGGATGAAAGTCATTCTATCAGTGAAAATGAAAAGGCTGCTTATGCTGTTTCAACTGGACGAACCTGAAATGGTAAAGACGGAGAACATCGTTCTTCCGCCCAAAGAAGCTGAAACAGATGACCGAGCTGAAATCGCAGGGAGGACAGTTAAGCAGATTATTAACATTTTGCCTCCGGAATGGGAGGACACATTTGGAAGACCGATTACCAGCATCGGAGAGATTAATCTACTGGAGCAGAGGCACTATGCGGCTGACTGGGATGTTTTGCGGCCGGCAAAGGAACTGGCCGAATACAGTACATTGACCTCAGAAGACCTTGAAGAACTTTTACATGAAGCAGAGAAAATAATAGAAGGGTGGCCTATACCAGATGAACATGGAGCTGGCGAATCAGCAGACAATGGAGATGGAGAATCCGCAGGTGTTGGAACTGAGTGCGGAGCAGATGTCGGAGCGGGAACAGAGGAGAACGGAGATCGAGCAGACCTTTGATTATGATGGCTATCAGGTCGCCCGGAGGGAACTTTTTGCACATCTTCGAGATCCCGCCATTATAATAAGGAAAGACAGCATCACATTCAACACGGCCTGCATTGCAGGTTTGGAGGATGTGGTGTACGTCAACATCATGTTTAACAGCGACTTAAAGCGGCTTGTAGTTAAAGGCTGTAATGAAAATGACAGGGATGCTCTGCGCTGGTGTATCGCAAAACCGGACAAGCGTAAGAGTCGGAAAATGTCCTGCAGGTTATTTTCAGAATTGCTTTATAAGGAAATGGATTGGTCCGGTGACTGCCGGTATAAGATCCTCGGATACCGCATCGAGTTCGAGGGCGAAGCTCTCTATGTGTTTGACCTTGTGGCGGCCGAGGTGTTCCACGAGTGTAAAAAGAAGCAGTCTGCTGATCAACAACCTACGACAGTGGCCGAAGAGAATACGGAAGAACAGCCTGTGAATCCTCGGAAGGGTTACTACCCAGATGACATCGCGGGTACATTTGGCATGCCTGTTGAGCAGCATCGCCAAGAGTCTGAGCTGAGGCAAATGGATGGTTTTGTCTCGGTTGGAATGCTTACGGGTATGCCCGGACAACAGCAAAATCTATAAAAATTGAATTTGAGCACCAAGGGGGGAGTCTACCCTTTTTCAGGAAGGAGGAAAAATTATGCCAGCAAAGACATGGCAGCAGAATATGCTGGGGATTACATTTCGATATGCAGACGGTCGCATCACGGTCTTCCGGAGCGCCCTTGAATCTATTGGCCGCCCAGAATTCTATCATTTTCTCTACAACTCGACCAAGCAGATGTTTGCAATACAAGCGTGTGGGATGGATGCAGAGGGGGCCAATCGTGTTCCAAAGAAAAATCAGGACGACCGATATGAGATCAAGAGCAAGAATCTTGTGCGGCTGCTCTATCAGAGCTGTGGCTGGGACAGAACAAGATCCTACCGGCTGCCGGGTGTTGAGTATCCGCAGCAGAGACTCGTGAATTACGACCTGTGTCGCGCCATTCCCATTTTCGAGGGAAAGGTGGACAAGGAGAACGAAAGTGCACAGGAGCCGGTACAGGCAACTTCTGGGGCAGAGAATATTTGACTGTGCGAGTCTGAAGAAGAAACGGTTAGGCTCCGCAGTCGCAGAGAAAACTGAATAAAAAATGTAGCAGCCCACCAGGTTGCTTTCCAACGAGCTGAGAGATCAGCAGGAAGGAAAGGCTACCCGGTGGGCTGCTTTTTTTGACCTTCAGAGGGCAGTTGCTCCGTGTCTGAACGGGTGTTTATTCCCGACCGCACTTATTTCCTCGTGTCTAAATTGCCGAAGCCTGGGAGGGGCGGAAATCTGCCTCGTGTCCAAACGGATGTTTATTCCTGATGGCACCCCTGTCCTCGTGACTGAATACTATATATTGACGCGAAGAAATATATAAACGCTAAATATGGTGGTTTGCTCTGCGACCAACGTTGAATCCTGTTTATGCCTGAAAGTACCGAGGGAATTTCCGAGTCTGGGCTGTAATCTTTGATATGCGGAGAGGAAAAGAAGATGGAAAAGAAACAAGAACCCATTCGTGTGCTTCAGATTGTTGGTCGCATGGACCGCGGCGGGATAGAAACCATGATCATGAACCTCTATCGTAACATTGATAGAAATAAGGTCCAATTTGATTTTTTGGCGCATTATGGAAGGTTGATCTTATCAACCACAAAAAATCGCCCATTCAGGACGAGTACATTGAGAAGTATCTGGCAGAAAAGGACTTAAAGCTGACTGCCACACTGAATGCTGAAGCCGCCTATAAGGATGCAGACTTCGTTGTCATCGCAGCACCTACCAACTACGATAGCAAGAAGAACTTCTTTGATACCTCTGCGGTTGAAGCAGTTATCAAGCTGGTTATTCAGTATAATCCGGATGCCATCATGGTCATTAAGTCCACGATTCCGGTCGGATTCACGGCTTCTGTGCGTGAAAAGTACCACTGCGACAACATCATTTTCAGCCCGGAGTTCCTGCGGGAGTCTAAAGCTCTGTACGACAATCTGTACCCGAGCCGTATCATTGTGGGTACTGATGTGGATAACGCTCGCCTGGTGAAGCGTGACCAGCACAAGCTATGTGAATCCTGGTGGGGTAATCACAGATGCCATTGATATGGGCTATGCGACCGTGTGTAGAATGCGGGATGATAACGGCCGAGTTGTGGAGGAACGTTATCTTGATGCAAACGGAGACCCAGTGGCAAGATATGGCGATTATTACGGCTTATCGTATGAATACGATGAAACGAGTACGATAATCACATATCTTGATGCCGAAGGTAATCCGATAATACTCAGTGACGGATACTCTACTATTGTAAGAACGCAGGTTGGTGGCAGGGCTTCCGATGATTTCTACTACGATTTGAACGGACAGCAGGTACAGTGCTCCGGTGGATACTATGGGCTTCATCGTGAGTATAACTCTGAGGGTCAGAGCACTAGTTTGACCTTTCTCGATAAAGACGGTCATGCAGTGAGTACATCATCTGGATATGCGATTAAGACATATCAGCGTGATGGGAATGGTACTGTTGTCGGTGAGCAGTATTTTGACACAGAATGGAATCCTGTAAAGAATTCGCTTGGTCAGTATGGCGAGTTATATCAGCGCAACGAGCAAGGATACATCGGCCAGATTACCTATCTTGACGCAGATGGCAACCCTACCCCTACCAATGCAGGCTTTACCATCCTCAGACGTACCTATCATAGAGATGGCACAGCAGATACGGATATGTATTTTGATGCGAATGGCAATCCAAAGGCGTTGTCTAAAGGGCAGTACGGCATCAAGCGCAGTGGCAAGGTGAACCTTCTGCTTGACAGAAACGGCAACAATATGCTGTGTGTGGACAACCTTCTGAATGGCTTCCCATGCATGGTTGTTGTTTTTGGTTGCGTTGTCTGTTTGCTGATGATTGTTCTTCCGAAGAGTTTAAGCGTAGTATTGACGATTGTTTATGTAGCTTTCATTCTTTATGAAAACTTCATTTTATAATCACCTTAAAGCATAGATGATTAACACGGACACTTGGATGTATATATGTCCGATTTTGCCCGTTATCCTTGAAAATATATACTATATAGTATATATTTAAGTTATGAGAGTCATGCCTTACAGGTGTGTTGCCTCAAACGTTATCTGGTGTGATATTTGAAACAAGAAAGGCGAGTAGATGGGCAAAAAGGATTCTTCCACGGAAATGGAAAAGATTGGAAAGCTGATATATAAGGATTTGGGCCATCCAGCGTTGTCACAAGTTGGAAATGCGGTAGGAAGCTTAATAAGACTTGTAGCCTTGCCGATTACCTTTTTGGGGTTAACAGCAGAAGAATTAGAAAAGAAATATGCAAAGTTTATACAAAAAACACTTGAAAAGGTTCCGGAGAAAAAGCGAATTGATCCAAAGGCTGTGGTTGCTGCACCGCTTTTGGATCATGTGAAATTTGTTTTCGATGAGGAAAACTTATCTGAGATGTTTTCAAATCTATTGGCAAATGCGATGATGGAAAATGTCGAAGCTATGGTACACCCTGCATTCGCCGAGATGCTTAAGCAACTTAGCCCTTTAGATGCAGAGTTTATGTTTTTATATTTTAAGGATGAAGATATTGTTGAACAAGAAGATATTAAATGGAAATATGGTGAAGGACAGCTGTCTTTAACTATCGAATCTTTACTTCGACTTGGTATAATAAACGGAATAACATATGACAATAGAGATGATGTCGCTTATGCGCTTACTGATTTTGGTAAGCTGTTTCGTGATTTATGCTTGATGACACCGACAGATATAGAACAAGACGAATTTGTATTTCAGGATGAACAGAACAATGCATATATCAGTGGAAAGTATGCGTTTTCCGATACTTTTGGTACAGTGAGAAAGTCGGAAAAAAACGGGCATTTGTATATAAGACATAAATTTTCAATTGAAGATGTAGACAATGGAAGTCAAATAGCTGTTGTCTTTAGAGTATACAATAATTATTCTGAAGAGAAATCTTTAGAGAGGGTGTATTTAGAAAGTCAAAGGGGAAAGATTTATGCGGCAGAGAATAAAATGCCTGTCACAATAAAACCTAAAAAGTTCTTTGACTGTATATTTGCGATTAAATCAAAACAAATGCTTGAGGAACTGGAAAGCGGAAACGGAAAATATGTAATTCAAGAGGGAAAAATGATATATGAGATGTCTGTAACAGAGGCAACGAGAAGAGAGATAGCAGTTTATTTGAAGTATTTTAAGGAGGACAACTAAAATGTGTGAACGAATTGAAATTAATAGTGAACAGGATTGGCAGGATTTTCTTGACTCTGCAACGCGTGAAGAATTGGAAATCCTGAAAGAGGATATTCTTAGCGGAAAGGCCTTTTCTGATGATGATAATGATGACGAATAATTTCGCTCTGTACTTTGAATCATTGAAAATAGCTTTATAGATATGTAAATTTAAGCTGTGAGGCTGTAGTAAAAGCACCGCACAGCTTTGCCGCTCGAAACTTTGCACACCTCTACGTGGTGAGCGGCAGGCAACGCAGTGTGGATACTGTGGCTGAGATGCAGGGACGAGATATTAGGGACATTTAGGTGAAATCATGGATTCTTCGACGATAAGTACAGTTGTTTCGTTAGGTTGGGATAGTGTGTTAAAACTCATGGGTTCCATAGTGCTGAGCCTTGGAGGGGGCGCTGCCATTGCGCTTTTCATTTTCCACTTTATGGCGGATCGTTTGGCGGAACGTCTGAAGGGAAAATATCAGCTTGAATTGGATAAGAAGTTTGAAAGCTATAAGGCTAATCTTGACAATAAAAAGTATGTGACGAAAACAAAGTTCGATGCAGAATTTGATTTGTATAGAAAATTATCAAAAGCATACTTTGAAATGGTGAAATGTATCAACGTGATGATTCCTCAAGGCTTATCTACGGTGCCTGCAAATGAAGAACTGCGAAAAAAAGTGGATGAGGATCACTATACTGCGGCTCAAAAAGCAGTTGTTACAGCACAGGATGAACTAAATAGCAATGCAGCTTTTATTCCCGAGACCTTTTATAACCAATATGAGGCTATTCGTCAACTTTGCATTTTGCAGTTGGACGAGTTTCAGGAGCGTTGGAATGTGGGATCACTTGTGCCCCAGAAAGAGAAAGAAAAAATATCGGTGGAAGCCTATAAGAGAACAGGTGAAATAAATGAAAAGTTCAAAGAGTTAAACTGCGAACTTAGGAAATATTTAAGTGAATTAGATGTTATTGACTAATAAGAAAAAATATACATAACGATGAAAGCAATATTTCTGATATTGCCATCCAACTTCCACAGTGCTATACTAACATCAAATCTTACATATTCTTTCGGGAGGTATCATCCTATGCCCAGAACCAAAGGCAGCAAAAACCGTGTTACCGCATCTACCGACTTCGATGCTCAAATCGCAAAGTTGCAGAAAGACAAGGCAATGCTCGAAGAAGGTCTTTCCAAGACTATCGCCCATATCGAAGAGCTGAAGACCGACATCAAGTCTCTGCGTGAAAGTCTAAAGCCGCAGAAGGCGGAGATCAAGCAGACCGAAAAAGAAATCGCAAAGCTGGAGGCCAAGAAGGCTGCCGTCGAAGCGAAGGCCGCCGAAGCTGCTAAGAAGGTTGAGGCCGAAGCTGTGCTGAAAAAGCTGCTGGCATCCGGTATGACGGCAGATGATATCCTCGAAAAACTGAAATAAAGCAATACGCCGTGTGATCAGAAAAAATCTAGGAGTTCACACGGCATATTTTGAAGCACGATTTATAGTTTGTGACGAAAATAAAAGGATAGAGGTGACTATCTGTGGGCAAGCAGCGCAGACCCGGCGGAGGGCGAAAGAAATCAAAATCGAAATACAGTGCCGAGAAGAATCTGGCGAAGCAGATGGAAGCAGCAGTGCTACTCTATAAGGACAACATGACCCTGCAAGCCATCGCAGACGGCCTGTCCCTCAATCCTATCAAGGTTCGGAAGTTGCTCATCACTGCAGGAGTCTATGAGTCAGACACGGCAAAGCTCGTACAGCAGACATTCAACAATTTCAGAAACACACAGAACTATAAGATTGCTGTCACCTCCACTATGTCTGCCTTACAATTGTCTCGTCCCTCTGTGACCTCTTATCTGCCGTATGAGAAAGGCGTGTACTTCCCGGAGGATGCCGATGCGGAGAACATCAGCACCGGCGCTGAACGTCAGCGTCATTACCGAGCGGTCACAGCGCTGAAGAAGAATCCGTGTGAGGAGAACCTCTGGAAGTGCGTGGTGGCTTTTCGGGGATATAAGTTCAAGACTCTGTCCGGCTTGCCCTTTACATACAAACTGAAGAAGGGCAGGGGAGATGAGTTCACCAAGGAACTGTGGATCGACCGCAGGGAGAGTAGCAAGAGCCTTGCATGGAGCTCTGTCATGCGGGCATATCAGAATATTGGAAAAGTTGGAGAGGTCGTGGACAGACCCAAGGCTTTGGGAGACATCCGGGGTGTGTCGTATATCTATGGGGTGTTCTACCGATTTGGCTTGATTGACGTGCCGAAAAAGGTTAAAGAGAAGATGACGAAGTGATAAGGGTGTAGGTATAGTTTGTGACGAAAATAAAACTGCCCTCCGTGTGAACCACAGAAGGCATACGCCATCACCCATCAACAGAATGAGATGATAATATACCGTTTTAAGGCTGAATGTGATATAATAGAAACGGCGGTTTACCGTACTACTTGTAAAGGGCAGGTGAATGTGCAGATGTACATCATTTGTCATAGCGAGAAATTCGTGTTCAATATTGATAAGATAGTTGAAGCTATCACAAAGGCTTCAAAAGCAACATTGAATCGGATGAACACCCGAATCACCAAGGAAATTCAACAGTTGTTGGATTTGGGTGATAACTCGCTTGAAGATTTTCCGCATTCCCAGTGGCTCTATGAAAGAATTGCAGAGTTGGAACGGATGCGGAAGCACATTAAACTCCTGAAAAAGGCGAAAAGTAATAGAATTCCAGCGAAGTTGCGCGCACTTTGGCTTTGCAGGATAAAAAACAGCAGTCGAACATTAGCGAGCACATCACTTGACCCAATGAGCATCGCACTGCCTGTTCCGCCCACGTTTGAGGCTGCCTTGAGTAGTTTCGGACGTGGGAGGAATTTGGATGCCCTCGCATGCTGAAGAACACTTCGATGCAATCGGAAACTACTACCATATTATAGATCCAGAGGGAACATTGTCTGAAATTGAAAGGGCAAAAAAGGAGGTTGAGGTACTAAATGGTATGCCGAACAGCTTCCCAAAGGCTCTTTGCTATGTAATGAGACTTTCAGGATTCACGAAAGAGGCACTGGCCTTTGAATCGAAGGTGTCTGAGTCGACGATTGGCCGCTACAGAACTGGAAAGGTTAATCACTATTCTGAGAAAAATGTAGTGGCGCTGTGTGTTGCTATGCACCTTCCACCGTGGCTTTCATTTAAACTCATAGAAAAAGCTGGCTTTGCGTTGGCTGAGACCGAAGAGCAGCAGGCGTTTATGACGGTTCTTACCTGCATGTTTATGAGATCCGTTGATGAAGTGGATGAATACCTAAAAGTAAGAGGAAGTGAGCCGTTGGGTCAGGTAGCTGCATAAACTCAATACCTAATAGCCGACATGATAAAGAGCCGTGCGTCCAATTCCCAGACATGGGAGAAAACGCACGGCTCTTTCGTTAAAACAAGTGGACTTTAAGTTTAAGTACGGAGGCAATTCTGGAAGAAGTTGTCATCAAGGATAAGCTGGGCATCTGTATGATGCTTGAATTTGAAAAGATTCTGACCTTTGACGCCAACTACAACTACATTTTTACCGATAGTATTCAGAATGTCCATGACAGGAATGTAATCGGTGTCACCACTCATGATGATAGCAGTGTCGAAAGCGTTATGAAATCCTTTCGTTAAAACATGTGTTGCAAGATTAACATCGGTTCCTTTTTCTTCAATATAATAAGTGGCAGGATTATTTATATCCATTGTTGCTCCGGCAACCGGACGTGCCACATGTTGACCTTCAATAACCGTAAAGTAATCTTGATTTTTCAGACCCGTAATCCAATTATAGGTTGATTTTCTTTTCGCATCAGTGATGAGAAAATCGTCTGGCTTAGGAGCAAACAAAAAGGTCTTGACTAGTGTATGCGGATTGGAAAGCAGATTGACGACCTCTTTTGGAATTTTGTTAAAGTCAAGTTTTGGGACGACCGTTTGCACATGGGTAGGAACAGGAGTCCCAGCAGCAAGGGCCGCACTTTTCGCATCTTCCAGACACTTAGCACGATAATAATTATACTTAGAAATATCAAAATTCTCGAAGTCGATAAAAACCATTGCACGTAACATTCCAATTGACCTCCGATAATAACTAAAGGGTTGCCTGCTCGAAAGCCAAACAACCCTTTACTAAACACTATAGAACCGAAGTTCAATTATCATTATATAGGCTATCTGGCAAAAAGTCAACATAAATATGGGATTATATCGCTATTGTTCTTCATCTTCAGCCCTTGCCCGGAGCAGGTCTTGAATCTCTTTCTTCGTGGCCGACTGGACGGCAGCTCTTTCCTGAAATTTGACCTTGCCGCAGTCAGGGCAGCGGTCAGGCAGTGACTCTGCCTCAAAGCAGTAATGGCAGACATCACAGAAATAGTAGTTCACAGCGTTTGCACTTCCAATCTGTGTAGTAATATTCTTTTATATCTCATCGGGATACTTTTCTATCCTAAGGTAATCCTCAATATTGGCGATGCCCTCACCGGCAAGATCGGCAATGTCATCGAAGGGAATGATGACCGGCAGCTCTTTCTCAATGCCCACAGCTTTTCTATCACTGTCCTGCATGACTTTCAGTTCTCGATAAACTGGGTCGATCATAACAACTGTGCCAGTCAGACTTATGTACTTGCCGGTACTTTCTGCGGCCTTCATAAAGTACCGTACTACAACCTTCATGCCTTTCTTGACCTGCAGGAGCTTGTCAGAAAGATTGTTCTTCTCTTCATCGGAAAGCTCCACCTTCTTCACCAGCAGCTTGCTTGCGCCCTCGCTGGAAATTTCATCATCGAAGCCACGCAGTGCAGCAAAGGGGCTGAATATCTTTGCCCGGTTTGAGAGTGCCATCCGTGGATGCTTTACTGGAGGTTCAGGACGGCTGAGATGGAGGATGTCCGCATACTTCAGGGCAACCAGCCGCCCTTCCTTGGTATTCTTGGAGTCTGCCATAAAATCCTCCCTCGGTTACTTGGCTTTGTGACCGCCGATTTGACCATTCCGTTCTCGCATGGTTGCGCCATCCAGATAGTTCGTTCCCTTCAAGACGGCGTTCTTACCAAACTTCTTCTTGATGCCGAGCATGGTCGCTTGCAGGGATTTCTCCCGCTCCAGCTTGCTGGTGTCAGTGAACAGATCTATTTGTAAAATACCCTGATCCTTGACCACACGGTTTGCCGCTATTGTAATTCTCCGCACAGTTAGATTTCTGTTGGCAATGCGGTCGAACAGCTCTACCGTGGCGGACATCAGTTGGCTGCTGAGATTGGTCGGGTTGTCTAGCCGTGTACTACCGTGAGCACCTTTCGGAACAGTGCGGCCGTAGTGGTCGATGTGGACAGGACCGTGGTAGATGCCTTTGTCGCAGTTCTCGCGGTCATACCCGATGCCCAGTGTAAGGCTGTCCGTGACCAGCCCCTTGTCTGTAAGTTGGAACACCAGACTGTCGGTCATCTCCTGGACGATGATTCGAGCCTTATCATAAGGATAAGGACAGGAGAGGACTTGCCCTTCAGACAGGCTGTTTGTTTCCGGCCGATAGGCGTTGATCTCCTTCATCCCGCAGGGCTCCAGCCCCCAGGCGTGGTCGATGAGAATCTCAGCGTCTATGCCGAACTCCTTATATAGTATCTCAGGGAAGTGAATGCTGGCTCTTGCCAGCTCACCCATCGTATGGATACCGTGCTTTTCCAGTCTGCGAACGGTGCCGGGGCCAGTCTGCCAGAAGTCCGTGAGAGGCTTGTGATCCCAGAGCAGATATCGGAAAGATTCTTCGTCAAGCTCTGCGATGCGGACACCGTCCTTGTCCGGGGCAGCGTGCTTGGCAGTAATATCCATTGCAAGCTTCGCCAGGTATAGATTGGTGCCGATCCCTGCGGTGGCGGTGATGCCGGTGGTGTACAGAACCTCCCGAATCATGGTCATGGCAAGGTCGTGGGCAGACATTTTATAATGAGTAAGGTACGCGGTGGCATCGATAAACACCTCATCGATGGAATACACCACGATGTCCTCCGGGGCAATATATTTCAGATAGATGCCGTAGATCTGCCGCGACACTTTTTCATAGTACGCCATCCGAGGCGGTGCCACCAGATAGGATACCTCAAGAGAGGAGTCTGCTGCAAGGGCGGTGGCATCGTAGGACGGTGCGGACAGTGTAGCCTTGCCATCCTTATACACAGCAGTGCGATTCTGGATGGCATCGCGCAGGCGACCGTTGTTGACTTCCTTGACGCGCTGCACGACCTCGAACAGTCGAGCGCGGCCGGGAATGCCGTATGCTTTCAGAGAAGGGGACACAGCCAAGCAGATGGTTTTCTCGGTGCGGCTTGCATCGGCCACGACCAGATTAGTGGTCAGCGGATCGAGATGCCGAGCAGCGCACTCTGCGGAAGCGTAATATGATTTCAGGTCTATCGCAAGGTATGTGCGCTTTGCCATGCTGTGTCACTCTCCTTCCATTAGGTTGTCCGCTCCACATACCAGCGTCCAAGCCGTCCGGTAAAGCTAGGGTCGATGTGTTCAAAGAACAAGTGTTTCTCCTTGCCCTGAATGAGAACCGTGAAGCAGTCACCGGTGCAGTCATTGTCTGCTGTGCCAGCCGGTCGAAAGTCTCGGACGGTCTCAATAGGAAAGGTTCTGCCGTCTGCCCATGTGATGGAGGTCGGCAGCATATAGCCGGTAGAATCGAATTCCGAGGCGACCTTCACATAGACGCGCTCGATCTTGGTTCGTTTTGGAATAGCCATGTGGGTCACCTCCCACTATTAAAGGTGCCCGGCATCATCCGAAATGACACCGAGGAAGTTTCGGTCGGGCATATCGGGAAGGCGGAAACGGTTGTCATCGTTCATCTGCTGTAGCTTCAGCAGCAGCAGGTTCACATTCGTGCCAAGCTGCCGAGCAATCTGGACGATGTCAAAGCCATCGCTGACCAGTTCCTCAATCGAATTTTCGTCGAGGAGCAGGTTGGCAGCGAAAAGGTTCGCTTCATATTCGGTTGTACTTGTAATGTCAAACAGCTCAAACTCCATCAGCCCGGTTTCAGACTTTCCAAGAGAGCGATGGAGAAGAGCGTGGCCCAGTTCGTGGGCGCACACGAGGCGCTTCATTTCATCTGACAGGTTGGCATTGATGAAAATGAAACTGTTGTTCAAGATGACCTTGAACGCGCC
>ULVU01027879.1_pt1 | contig 12312 bp, 10 predicted proteins | sample 1959731 | NCBI WGS metagenome assembly ULVU01 (sample SAMEA4835794, study PRJEB28245) | human gut metagenome | biome: gut microbiome; material: fecal sample | place: Denmark | collected 2008 | reverse complement strand
GTGCGCCAGTTTATGGCTTTCCTCTACTTTCTTTCACACTAGTATCTTTGATACAGTACCATATCCGCATCGCGCCCGAGTTCTTCATACCCCTGTGCCTGACACATTCCATCAATAATTCCGCCGCTTACTGTGGCAACATAACGGCTCTCAAGCTCCGTCAGGTGTTCCGAAACATATTGAAATTCACAGCAGCTGATGCCAAATCCCTTGGGCGTACCGTATAACAGCTGCCATTTCAGGCTCTGATTTCCTTCCTCTGTCACATCTCCCAACGTCCAGATCACCACATTTTTATAATCCGGAACCTGTTCTGTATCCACAGACACTTTTTCTGCAAAAACCTCACTCCAGTATGCAATCTGTTCCTGTCGTCCTTGCGTCACATAGGGGACCTGATAATCATACGGTTCCACTGCTTTATAGCTGTACAGGTAAAGAAAAGCCGCTCCCAAAAGCACCGCTTTTTTATAATATTTTGTCTCCAGCATGCTAACAATAAAAATTCCCGCTGCGATAAAGGTCAGAAAATGCTTGCTGCCCTCTGTCATCTTATACATCAAAAGATGTGCGAATAACATCGCGATCAGGCTCAGTGCAAAATGCACTTCTATGATCAGCTGGTTCGTTAACTTCTTTTTCTGTTCTTCCGTCAATGTGTATTTTCCGAAAACCGCCGTACGAACAGCTTCGTCTGCCGGTTCCATGACGATCTTCTCCGCACGGACAGCCCTGCGCAGTCTGTTCCGGTCACAGATACTGTTCACTGCCAGGATTCCCAGCAGGATCAGATAGCCGTCAAAAAAGGCTCCCGAAGCCAGACCGCTTTGCGCCCCGGCGATACAATGTCTGACAAATTCCAGTCCTTTCCAATGTAACGTCCCGAAAAAGTTACGGAAACCGGCACCGATCCCATCCGTGAAGAACGTCGTGATCCAGTCGGTATAAAACAACGGTGTAAAATATTCCGCACCCAGGTAATGTTTGATCAGCACATACAGGATTCCCGTCACTGCCACCACGATCACAGATCCGATGCTCCCCCATTTTCGATCCTCCCGGATCCAGAAAAAGCAGGCAAGCGCCAGGAACAATAACATATACGGCCGCATCAGCACAAGCAGCACAGAGATCACAAACATAGCGATCAGCTTGCCTTTACTCTCTTTCTGCAGATAGCTCATTGCCAGACCATAGAACAGGATCAGCATACTGAAACAGATGACTTCCGGCATACCGGAGAGCATGTATCTTACGAATAACGAATACAGTCCAAACAAAACCGTCAGGATCCCCAGCTGCTTCCAGGTCGGCTTTACCAGCCAGACAAATACGAACATCGTAACCGTCATCAGAACAATGTTGCAGATCACCGGTGACAGCAGATTCCAGCCGAACACCAGTCCCCACAGGATCCAGGGGAATACCAGCACGGGACTCCAGGCTGCGAAAGACAGCTGCAGCGCATGGCTTTCGTTAAACCCGAAATACCCCATGGGAAATCCGTAATTCACAATGCCTTCCACTTGTTTAAAATAGAATAATTCATCATTCCATTCCGAAGAAGGCAAATAGACCTGGCCGATGCTTCTCCCCTCTGCCGCCGTCCGGATCAGACAGCATACCAGCGGAAGCAGTGCCATAAGTACCGCCTTAAGTAAGGTAATATAACGTTTGTCCTGTTTCCACCAATTTACAAAACGTGTATTTTTCATATGGTCTTGTCTTACCCTTCTGTTCAAAATCTTTTATTTCGTTTTTCACTTTATATTTACCTATTCAGACTCACGGGTCCTCATCTGTTCCGAGTCCGATTCGCTCACGGATCACATACTGGGGAGAATTATTCATGCTGATGTAGATACGTCCCACATATTCTCCGATCAGTCCCAGCATGATCATGATCATGCCGCCGAAAAATACCAGTGCCGCCATCAATGCGCTGAAGCCCATAGGGACATTGGGATTCACCAGTCTCTTGATGATCGTATAGATTCCATAGAGAAAACCCAGTCCTGCGAAGCCCACACCGAGAGAAGTGGCGATCCGCAGCGGTTTCACGGAAAATGCCGTAAATCCGTTGAACCATAATCCCAGCAGCTTCTTGAGCGTATAACCGGAATTGCCCTCTTCCCGCTCTCTGTGACACACCGGCACGTTGGTAATGTTTTTCGTGGCACGGAGCACCAGTCCGATGACATAAGGATACGAATTCTCATAGCGGATCATATCCTCCACCACGAATCTCTTCACCGCAAAATAGCTGGAAATATACAGATTCGCAGGCTTGTTTAACATCATCCGCGTCATCAGCTCATTGACCTTGCTGCCCAGATTCCGGAATGCGGAGTGCTGCTTGTGTTCATAACTGGCATAGACAGCATCAAAGCCTTCCTCCAGCTTATTTAGCAGCTTATCCACTTCATCGGCGGGGGTCTGTCCGTCATCATCCAGGCACACCACATAATCTCCGTCGGAATGCCGTAGTCCTGCCATCAATGCCGCATGCTGTCCGAAATTCCTGGCGAAGCCGATGCCCTTGATATTATCGTATTTTTCACACAGATCCCGGATTGTTTCCATGGTATTGTCCGGTGATGCATCATTCACCAGAAAAATATCATACGTATACTGTGTCAGTTCCTGCATTTTTTCGCGGATCTCCGTAACTACATGGGGCAGCGTATGCTCCGAACGGTAGCAGGGGATCACAAAACTTACTTTTTTTATTCTGTCCATTTTTTGTTGCTTGCTCCTTCTTAATCTGCCGGATTCACGGCTGCCATCCAGACAATATCCCGGTACACGCCGTCAATACACACATCGTCTCTTAACAGTCCTTCTCTGACGAAGCCCGCCTTTTCATAGCTTCGGATGGCCTGCAGGTTCTCCGACAATGCCCGCAGGTAGACTCTGTGCAGCTTTTCCTGCTCAACACAGTACCGTAACATCAGCTTCGCCGCCGCTGTGCCGATCCCGCGGCCTCGGGCGCTCTCTTCTCCGATGAAGATTCCGTACTCCGCCTTATTGTGATGTCTGTCAATATCCCGGATATACACAGATCCGAGGGGAGTATCTCCTTCCAGATCGCAGATGATCATCTGCACCACATCTCCGGTCTCCACATGGGTCCGGATCCAGTGCTCATGGGACTGTCTGGTAAAAAGCTCCTGATAGATAAAATTTTTGCGCACGGCATCGCTGTTACGCCATGCCACGATCCGGTCCGTGTCCTCATGGGTCATGAGGCGCAGATAGATCCCGGCCTGCGTATCCCGGTAGTTCTCAGAAATTGCTTCCGATGTTTTATTTTCTGCTGTTACGGTCTGCATTGTGATCTCCTTACTGTCTGTAAGCATTGCACAGTTCGATGACTCTCCGGATCTCATCCTCCCGCATCTCGGGGAACAGAGGCAGTGTCACACAGTGCGCTGCCAGATATTCCGCATTGGGGCAGTCTCCCGGCTGATATCCCAGATCCGCATATGCCTTCTGCAAATGGCAGGGAACCGGATAGTGCATGTTGCACTCCACATCATGATCTGCCATATAGCGGATAAAGTCCTCATGATCCGGCACCGTGATGACGAACAGATGGAACACCGGTGTAGTGTTCTCCGGATGACGCTGCATGGTGATCAGAGGATTCGTGATCTCCCGGATATAGCGGTGTCCGATCTCCTGACGTCTCTTCGTCCACTCCGGCAGATATTTCAGGCTTACGCTCAATACCGCACCCTGCAGTCCCTCCAGTCGATAATTATATCCAATCTCATCATGATAATAACGCACATCGCAGCCCTGATTTTTCAGGCGGTCAATATGCTTATAGTACTCTTCCTTCTCACAGGTGACACTTCCGCCTTCTCCGAAAGCATAGAGATTTTTGCCCGGATAGAAGCTGAAGCATGCCAGGTCTCCCATGGTTCCCACATTTTTCCCCTCAAACTGTGCCCCATGGGCCTGTGCGCAATCCTCCACCACGAACAGACCGTGACGGTCTGCGATCTCGCGCACGCCTGCATAATCGAAAGGCTGACCGTAGAGATGGACACCGATGATCCCCTTCGTCCTCTCTGTGATCTTCGCCTCCAGCACGGAAGGATCGATCTCCCAGGTATCCGGCGTACAATCTGCGAACACCGGCGTGGCTCCCGTATAGCTGACGCCCCATGCCGTGGCAATGTAGGTATTTGCCGGTACGATGACTTCATCTCCCGGTCCCACTCCCAGGGCCAGCATGGCCAGATGTAAGGCGGAAGTACCGTTGTTCACGCCACTGGCATATTTACTGCCCACATAAGCAGCAAATTCCTTGTCAAATGCATCTGCATATTTTCCGCCGGAAAAGGCGGTCTCCCTGCATACCTTCTCAATAGCCTCTCTGTAGGCATCCGCATGTGCTTCTACATCTCTCGTCAGATCGATTCTCTTAATATGTGCCATTCTGTCGTCCTTCTTTCGCTTATATGTGCTTTTTGATATAAAACTCGTTGAATAACCTTGCGATCTGTACCAGATAATTACAGATCGTCTTGAATACCTTAACGGTAGTATTATAGTCTTCCTGCCACTCCACCGGATAATCCAGGATCTTCACGCCCCGTTTCTCCGCACGCAGCAGGAATTCGATCATGTAGAACCACCCGTTATCCCGGCTGCAGCCCTCGATCAGCGAGAGTGCCGTCTCTCTGCGGACAAACGTGAAGCCGCAGATGGCATCCGTGGATTTCATCCGTAAGAACAGCTTTAACAGAATCAACAGTCCCTGCGACGTGATCCTGCGATACCATTTTCTGCCCCTGGTATCGGATTCTCTGGCAAAACGGCTGCCGTTGATATACTGGATCTCCGGCTGCGTCCCGAAGAGGTGAATCGCCTCTCCCAGATGCCTGATATTGGTGGAAAGGTCGATGTCCATATAACCTACCACATCGCCGTGGCTTACTTTCACACCTCTGCGGAACGCCGCGCCCACACCGCGGACATTGATCCTCTCATATCTTACTTTATCATATTTTTTACACAGCTTTTCTGCGATCTGCGGTGTCTCATCCTCGGAACCGTTATCCACGATAATGATCTCATAGTCTTCAAAAGCAATGCTTTGCAGATATTCCACCGTGCGGGTCACACCGTTCTCCAGACGCAGACGTTCATTTAGTACCGGAAAAATAATCGTAAACATCATTTTGTCAGTTTTTCCACTCCTTCAATTACGTAGTGCTGTCTCTTAAAGCTCATATTCAGGATCACAGACAGATATTTGAAGATCAGTGTCAGCATGACGGACATCATGAAAAATCCAAACGATATCAGCGTCATGAGACTCATCCAACCTTCCACGGGACGTACCGTGCTGAAGATCGAATACACGATCCAGGCAAACATGATCATCATCACAGAGAACAGGATCGCACTCACCAGCATAGAGAACTTCTCCAGGACATTGGTGAAAATGATCAGCGTATCCAGTGCAAGACTGCTGCGGGTACTGCGCTCCTCCCGGTTCCTGGCACTGCCTGCCTTCTTTTTATTCTCATAGACCAGCGTATCCGCCCTTAGTCCGCAATTCATATACATCGCCTTGCGGTAAGGAATGTACGCATTCATCTGATTCACACGATTCACTGCGCGGCGGGATATGATACGGAATCTCTCCTGACGCAGCTTATGGGTATTACGGCTTCCCAGATTATATACTGCATAGAACAGCCGCGAGGTCAGTGCCACATCTCTCCCCGGAGCGGCTGCCACCACATCATAGCCTTCCAGCGCTCTGTAATAAACATCCATGATCAGTGACGGCTCAAAATCCGGCAGGCATCTGTCGAATTCGAACAGGAAATCTCCCACTGCCAGGTCTCTTCCGGCATTCATGGCCATCTCGACTCCCTGATAAAAGCTTAAATTGATCATGCTCACCACATGATTTCCTCTGCTTTCTTCCAGAAATCGATGGATCTCCTCGATGGTATTGTCCATGCAGCAGTCATTCACACAGACGATCTCATATTTTTCGAAATGTTCTTCCATGGTGCCACAGACCGTATTCAGGAAATCACGGATGTGCGCACCATCGTTGTGCAGATACAGCACGCAGGATACAAAATTTTTCTCTTTATTCAGGATTGCGGTTCTCTCCATAACGTTTCCCCTATATCTATTATTTATAATCTCTCGGAATGGTTATCCTAATCTAAAAAAGGATCCAGGTCATATACCGTGTTGATCTTGCCGGATAAGACGCTGATGAAGGTGGGGCTCTCGGATAATGCCCGGATCACGGTAGGTCTCGAATCATCGATCTCTGAAGCCTTCAGGATCGGCTTCATGGAGAACAGTGATTGCTCATAGCTGAATGTATACTCCTCCCGCAGATATTTCCGGGCCAGCGTAGACATATACTCCCAGGCACTCTCTGGTCTGCCGGGACAGTCGTTGCAATTCCCCAGCCAGCCGCTTCTACAGATATTGCCGTCCGCCCCCACGCAGGAGAACTGCGGTGTAGCATCGTAGCTTGTCTTATGCGGTGTAAAAGTCACCGAAGTCAGGGAATGATATCCCGTCCTGCCGAAAGGCATAATGGAGAAAAACGGTCCATCCATTACTGTAAATCCGATGTCCCTGAGCTTGTCACCTGTTTTGCACAGGATGATCTCACATAATTCATACTTCAGTCCGAAGGGTTCTGCCGTGACTCCCTTTACCTTTTCCAGCACCTGATTCACGGAAGCGTAAGTGGCATTCAGCACAAACGGTGCCCGGTATACCTCTCTATGGTCCTCATGCAATGCGGTGATCTCATAGCAGTCTGATTGTTTTACGATCTCTGTGATCTGCCGCCCGAAGTGCAGCTTCACTCCCGGATATTTCGCGATCTCCTCCATCAGATGATCCCGCAGGATATGGGCATCGTAGGTATACTCCTCGGTGAGAAAAGCTCCGTCGCACAGCCCCGGCTGGAAATATTCTTCCACAGGAAGCGCCTTACAGGGAATCCCGCCATCCCGGCAGAACTTCAAAAATTCCGCCGCATCCGTCCAGGAAAAATGAGCGGAAGTAGCATAAATCTGTTGAAACGCGGTATGAAGACAGAAGGAATAGTCCTCTGTAAAACGTTTGAAATATCCGGCGGATTTCATGGCCGTAGACAGCGACCTCGGGTAGTGATATCCCATGTGTACCCGGGCCTGATTGATATATGTGGCTCTGGTAAAAGGAGCCTCTTCCATCTCCAGCACCTCTACCTGCTGCCCTTTTTTTGCACAATACAGCGCCGCATACAATCCATACAGCCCTGCTCCTATGATCAGCTTGTCCATTCCTCTATCCTAACTCTGTCTCTGTTTTGTCTCTGTTTTGTCTTTGTTTTGTCTCTGTTTTGTCTTTATCTCTGATCTGTCTCTGTTTTTTCATTTTCCGTCTTCCGGCCGGTTCCGCACATCAGCGCCACCAGATACGGCAGTGCCAGCATCACCGGATAGACATATCTCATCTGCACCGTTGGGCCTAACAGCATCGTCCCATAATATCCGGCGATCACCGCCAGTGGCAGACAGTATCGCTTTCTGTCCACGATCACAAGGATCGCCGCCAGTGCCAGATACAGCCACAGATAACTGCCCGGCACGAACAGATATTTCAGTACCGGAAGCTCCAGATAACTGTTCCCGTCCGCCCATGTCTCCAGGCGGTCATACAGTCCCGGCCATTTGCTGTCTTTGTAGATCCCTCTGTTGTTCAGGGTATCTTCTTCCCATCGTGTCTGTATATATCCGAGGCCCTCTCTCCCCTGCACTTCATTCACCGCCGCATGGGTGACATCAAAGGGAGATAAAAATCCTGCATCCACTGCCAGTGCGGCATTGATCATATCTCCGGGATAAAATTTCAGCAGATGAAAATAGGTCCGCAGGAAATCTCCCGAGCGATAACGCACCACATACGTGTTGGTATGTCGCTTTACCGGATCCGCGATGCCGGGATCATAATCCCTGTAAGCCTCATCCAATATAAAATCATTCACCAGTGCCCGATCCTGTTCCGACATGGTACCGTCATCCTCAGGGAGTACTCCCACTCCTCCGTGGTAGATCATGCAGCGGGCCATCTGCTGGATCGGCATACTCAGCATCTCTCTCCTGTCTCCCTGTTCCGCGTGCGTTGCGGAGAACACTGTGGACAGCACAAAAAGCCCTATACAGAAAGCTGCCACACTTACCGTAAACAGTCTCCCCCAGAGCTTCCTCGCTCTTTTTCCAAAGCATACTGCCAGAAAAAGAAATGCTAATAGTACCATCATAGCATATTTTCCGTTATTGCGAAACAGTATCATTCCCACTGTTCCGATAAAAAACAGCAGATCCCGAACTCCGGGACGCCATTCCCTGCGGTCCTCCAGCAATAGCTCCGTCAGACTGATCAGCTGCAGCAATAAAAAAGCACTGAATACCGTATCTTTTGTCATGCTGACACTCATATACCAGTGGAACGGGAAAAACATTCCAAGCAGTAGCATCACGAGCTGCCAGCCTGCCGCCACCTGGCGTCTGTGCAATACCAGCACACCGTAGGACATGCTGCCCGCCAGCAGCAGCATCTGCAGCGCAGTGTACAGTGCCATTCCGGCATTCATACTTCCGCACAGCTGCGTTCCCAGCCACAGCATTCCCTGTAAAAGCAGTGTGTGCACGATCGGATGATGATCAAAATAATAATGCTCCACGATCTGTCCGGTCTGTACCGGTGCATCATAGGCACAGATTCCCGGGTAATATGCCAGATATACCGGAAGCCATGCAAGGCAAAGCAATAACAGGCTTCCGAAAAACACCTGTGCCCCGGAGCGTCTCTGTATCCACGCGGCAGATCTGCCGAACACAGCATTGTCTTTACCGGCACCGTTCCTTCCACCGCTGCAGTCACCCTCTGGTGCCGGCCGCTCTGCCACACGATAGACCACAAACGTTCCGATCACACCCAGAAAGCATCCCAAAAGCACGGTCCACAGCAGAGTGCTCCCCACATATCCGGCCGTCCACAGGAGATTGCCCGCAGCCGCCAGATCTTTTTCTGTTTTTACGAAAAATACAAACAGACATCCCAGAACGCAAAGCAGCACACCGCCTCTGCGTCTGGGAAGTATTCTCTTCTCCTGCATATTATCATCCTTTACGTTCCTGATGTTCCCCATGCACACGGTTCAGACGATACTCGAAATCCTTCCGGTCCTTGGCCGCCATAACTTCCAGCATCATACCGGAGAAAAACGACTGGATCCCCGCCAGCAGAATGAATCCGCAGGCGATCAGCGTCGGGAATCTCGGCACCAGTCCCGTATTCAGATACTCCAAAAATACCGGAACAAACAATATCACCGACACCGCTGCCAGCAAAAATGCCAGCATGCCGAAGAAATGCATGGGTTTATAGTTTTTATACAGCTGCAGCATCTTGCGGATCACGCGGAAACCGTCACTGTAAGTATTCAGCTTGGACTCGCTGCCCTGGGGACGGTCACGATATTCCACCACCACATTCTCTACCTGCATGTTATAGTTCACCGCATGGATCGTCATCTCCGTCTCGATCTCAAATCCTTTGGAGAATACCGGGAATGTCTTCACGAATTCATAACTGAACGCGCGATAACCGGTCATGATGTCCTTGATATCGGAATGAAACAGGCCGTTGATCCCCGCACGCATCAGACTGTTGCCGAAATTATGAAACGGCCGCTTATTTTCCGTAAAATAAGTAGACGACAGGCGGTCTCCCACCACCATATCCGCCTGATGCTCCAGAACCTTTGCCACCATCTCCCGGGCACAATCCAAAGGATACGTGTCGTCTCCGTCGATCATAAGATAGCATTCCGCATCGATCTCACGAAACATTCTGCGGATCACGTTTCCCTTTCCCTGGGCATATTCATGACGTATGATCGCTCCCGCTTCCGTTGCCAGTTCCACGGTACGATCGGTGGAATTATTGTCATATACATAAGTCACCGCCTCCGGCAGGAACTTTTTCACATCGGATACCACCTTGGCGATCGTCTTCTCTTCATTGTAGCAAGGGATCAGTACTGCAATTTTATCCATTTTCCATTCCTCTTATCTCTGCGTGTTAAAAGTGCTTATACAAAGTTTATTGTACCACGCTTGTTCCATTACAGCCACTATTTTTGCTTTTTCCCGCGTATTTTTCTTGGGGGCGGGCAAAAGCTATGATATAATGAGCCTCAAGGAAGAACAAGTGGCTTCGAAGCAGACATTTGTTTTTCTGGGCTCATTAGCGAACGAATATCCTGCGAAGCAGGATGTAAAGTGCGATAGCACGAATTCGTGAGCTTATAATGCAATGAGCGCAAGTGAGCCAATATGCTTGCATAATTGAAATTTGTTGTGGTTACGGAGGAATGGTTTCCATGAGTGGATCTCAGAACAGATCTTGTTGTAATATCATTTACCGCCTGGGGCTTAACATTGTCATGCTTCTGACACTGTTGCTTTCCATGCTGCTGTTCGCCGGCAGCTTTCTCACGACCTGTTATGCCGACAATATGGAGACCCAGCAGGTTCTGCTGCGTCCGGACAATCCCCTGTGGAATCTGTTGGAGCTGGCAGGCTTCGGATTACTGTTTTGCGGATGTCTGTATCTGTATGAAAAAATAGGAGAGAAATTCCGTCGCGGACTGCTCGTTTTTACTTTGACCTTTGTATTTGGGCTTGGTATCCTGCTGATCCTCTTCGGACGCACGGTTCCCGCAGCGGATGCTCTGTCTGTATACAATGCGGCTGCGGAGTGGATCCTGGGAAATACTGATATTATCCACCCCACCGTTTCTTATCTGTCTTATTATCCACAGCAGATCGGGCTGATGGCTTTTTTGGAGCTGTTGCTCCGGATCTGGAATCTCACCGGCCTGTCCGTACCGGCCTGGCACTTTATCAAGCTGGTCTATGTCTGTCTGTTGTGTGGGGCGATCTGGTTCCAATATCTGTCGCTGCAATATCTGTGGCCGGAGAATTACAAGAAGATCTCCTGCTGTTATCTCGTCTTGGTATGCTGTAACCTGCCCATGATCATGTACAGCTCCTTCGTCTACGGCGAGATTCCTTCCTTCGCTGCATTGTCGGTGGGATGCTATTTGCTGTTGCGGTTGCTGGGGAGCGTCTCTCCGGGCGGCTCCTATCGGGACAACGTCTCCCCGGGTAGCTCCTATCGGGACAACATCTCCCCGGGCGGCTCCTACCGGATAATTTTCACAGGCTTCGGCAGTATCCTGTTCCTCACACTGTCTGTGATGCTGCGCAAGAATTCACTGATCCCTGTGATCGCAGTGTTGCTGGTGCTGTTGTTCGAGGCATTGCGTCCGGGGCGGAACGGTAAGATGCGTCTGGGACTGCTCATCATGGCGGTATGTCTTGCTGTTACTTCTGTGGGGATTCTGCCGCTGGTCCAGAAATGTTATGAGAAAAAGGCGGGGAACACGTTAAGCTCCGGAGTCACCGCCATGTCCTATCTCGCCATGGGAATGCAGGAAGCTTCCCGCGGCTGCGGCTGGTATAACGGCTTCAATATCGATACTTACGATACCGCCGGCATGGATACTGCTATTGCCAACGAGATCAGCCGTCTGGCGATCGACGAGAGCCTGACCTATTTCCGGGAACATCCCGGCTACACAGCGGACTTCTATCTTCACAAACATTTATCCCAGTGGGCGGACGGCACCTATGCCAGCCGACAGGCTACCCTGGCTACCTACGGAGGACGGAGTGCATTTTTTAAAGAAGTCTATGAAGGTTCTCTCAGTGAGGGATATATCGAATGGTGCAATGCATGGCAGAATGTTCTGTATCTGGGCGTGTTGGTGTTCTGTATTGGCAGTCTTAAGAACCGTCGGAAGTCTAAAGTTGTCGGGCACATGGCTGACCAAACGGCGGAGCATACCGCAGGGTGCACTGCGGACCACATGGCGGATCAGCATGGCGCGGATTGGCATGGCGCGGATCGACTTGGTGCGGATCGGCATGGCGCGGATCGACATGGCGCGGACCGACTCTACATCTACGTCGGCCTCATTGCCGTACTGGGAGGTTTTCTGTTCCACACCTTCTGGGAAGCCAATTCGCGGTATATCTTCTCTTACAGCCTGTTGCTGATGCCCTACTGCGGGGTCGGAGTCTATACCGGGATCTGCCGGATACGGGATGGGGTACGGTCGAGATTTCATTAACATTTTCCATGCAGTATTATACTTGCATTGTTAACGTAGGGTTGCCGCCGGCTAGGCGAACTCCT
>ULVU01017940.1_pt1 | contig 12817 bp, 9 predicted proteins | sample 1959731 | NCBI WGS metagenome assembly ULVU01 (sample SAMEA4835794, study PRJEB28245) | human gut metagenome | biome: gut microbiome; material: fecal sample | place: Denmark | collected 2008 | reverse complement strand
AGCAAACAGCAGAACCACGCCGCCGATGGCAATCAATGTCAACACAACCAGCCAGTATTTGCGGTACACTATGGTATCGCGCTTGACGTACAGATACAGCGTGATAGCGGCGATGACTGCAGCCGAAATACCGCAGCCCGCACGCCAAGGGTAGTCCTGCAGATGGTCCAGCACCTTGATGGTGGCCAGCACCAGCAGGAACACCAGCATGTAATACCAGCGGCGGTACGGCTCGCTGGTGAACATGACGAACAGACTGTTGCTGACCGGGCTGGCTGCTACAAGGAACAGCCCCACCAGCAGCACATGCAGCCAGTCCCACTTCCAGCGCAGCAGATAAGCCAGAACTAGGCAGACGCCTACCAAGGGCAGGTACGCCGCGATGGAATACCAGTTATCATGCACCACAGCGGAAAAATTGAACATATTCTCCGCCGGGAAGAAGAGCGCCCGCAGCATTTGCAGGTAATTGGGCCAGTCAAAGGTCAGTTGGCTCAAGCTGATGTGATCCGATACGCGGGGATTATTGAGCACCGCCGCAATGGAGGGGATGAACAGTACCCCCGCCATGCCGACGCCCAGACAGCCTTCCAGGATGCAGGCCGGAATTTTGCGAGCATTTTTGCGCAGATCCGCCCCGGGGCGTGCGTCCTCGCCGCCAAAAAGATACCGCGTAATATAGTAAAACACCAGGAAGAAAACTTCCCCGATAAAGAAGTAATAGTTGACCAGCGCGTTGATGGTAACGGCAAACAGGAACGGAGCTTTTTTGCCCTCCTGCATGCGTTTGTCCAGCCCCAGCATTAAAAGCGGGAACAGGGCAATCACATCATGGAAGTGATAGAACACCACGTTGATGCAGGAAAAACCGGAAAATGCATACAACACACTGCCAAGCAGGGCGCTTTTCTCGCTGGCACTGCGGCGGAAGTAGGCAAACGAGGTCAGCCCGGCAACAGCATATTTGAGCATATAGATCCAGCCGACCAGATAGGGAAACGCGCTGGCAGGGAAGAGAAAGCTCAGCCAGAAAAACGGGCTGCCAAGGGTGTAAAAGCTGAACGAGGATACAAAGTCCGAACCAATATCAATGCGCCAGTTCCACAGCACCTCGCCGCTTTTGATGGCGTTGTTGCACAGCATGTTGTAGGAGAGCTGTTCTGCGTCAAAATCCGCCGCAACCAACAGCAGGCCGCCGTCCCGTATCATGTAGGGCAGCAGTGCAGCCGCGGCAATGGCAAAGTTCAGCACAAAAGCCAGCAGCAGCCACCGGCGCGGGAAACGGTTTTGCAGTGTTTGTTTCATGTAGCAGCCTCGCGGCATCAGCCCTGACCGTTAGAAAGTTCGATCCCGCGGGTGGGCATGTTTGCCATATTGTTCAGGGTAGAGTTGTATTTTTCACCCAGGGATTCCATAGCCCAGTCAGTGCAGTCCATAAAGGTATTGTCAAAAATATCATTCATGAACGCATCTTCGCCCATAAACACCCCGGCGTAATGCCCGCCGGAAATGGTGTTGCGGGCAATGATGTTCTCATAGCAGGGGGTAAAATCCAGGCCCTGCACGGCTTCGTCCGCGTTCAGGTCAGTGCTGAGCTCAATACCAAAGAAGTGGAAGGTATCGCTGGCACCCCGGTTGTTGTCAATGATCTGGTTGCACAGAATGGTGTTGCTGAACGCTGAGCGCACAGCCTTGATGCCGGAACCGTAATTGTCCCGCACAATGTTGCCGTAAATGGTGTTGTAGGCGGTGTTATCCAGCGAGATGCCGGGCAGCTTGGCGGGGGAGGAACCATCCGCCATGCGGCCCTGATCCAGAATAAAGTCAGCTTCCAGATCCTCATCACTCATGCGGTTGCGGCCGCCGTTCTGGCGGATCTCACATCCGGTAATGTAGTTGCCGAAGGAGCCGTAATCCAGGCACATGCCCTCTTTTTCGTTCTTGTAGATCGTGTTCTCTACATAATAGTTCAGGTAACCGCTTTCCGAATAAATGCCGGAGGAATGGTTCTGCGCAACCGTGTTGCCGCGCACAACCAGCTGATGGGGAGACTGTAAAATATCGTACAGCATTTCATCCGGGAACGGATTGTAGGCGGTCTCAATGTCCTCAATGGGCATGGAGCAGAGCACCAGCCCGGCGGTCAGGTTGCGGGCACCAGAGTTATTTTCAATGCGGTTGCCCTCGATCACGCCATTGCTGATCTCGCCGTTCAGGAAGATGGCACCATTCTGGTTTTCATGGATGCTGTTATTGACCAGTGCAAAGCCGGTGTTCTCCCCCATAACGCAAAGGCCCTTGAGGGAAACATTGCTGATGTCAAGGTCAGCTAGATAGAAACTGCTGGAATTCTTGACATACACACCGTAATTGCACCCGCCGTTGATGACAAAGCCGGTCACGGCGGTATTTTCCGCCTGGTCCAGAACAATGGCTTTGTCCAGCGTTTCATTGCCGGGGGTCAGCACTGCGCCGTTGCCGTGCAGGATCGTACCAGTGGGTACCACCAGGGTGGCATCCATCACCAGAGCAGGGGAGATGACCTCCACCGTGCTGCCGGGGTTGGCTGCCAGAAAGTCATTCAGTTCTGCCAGGCTGGAACCGGTAAAATTCACAGTCTGGGCGGTTTCGGCGGTGGCCAGGGGGGCCAGCCGGGTCATGACAGAGTTGTACAGGTTTTTCCAGTTGGCCTCCGGGGTATCAAAGGTGGCAGGGTCAATACCGAGGGTCTGAATGCGCTGGATGACCTGCAAAGGGGCAATCAGGCTTTCGGTGTCGGACTGGGTCATCCGCTCCAAAGCGGGCAGGGCATAGCGCTCGGTCAGGCTCTGGCTGTCGGTATCCAGCAGGGAAACATATTCCTCTGCGCCGGGATCCGCAAAATCCACAACCTGCCCGGTACCGGCCAGCACGCAGCTGATGGGCTCCGGCTCAGCGGTAGCCTGTGGTTCTGCGCTGGGGGCCAGGCTGAAAATCACATGCGGGGCAGGGGTCAGCTTGACCCCGACCACGCCGATCACGGTGGCAGCAGCAATGCCCGCAATGGTAAGAACAAACGAATTTGCCTTTTTTTTGGCCATAAGTGTAAGATTCCTTTCCGGGGAAAACCGGGGATAGGCCCGGTAAAATTACTTGTCCAGGTTCAGATACTTTTTCCAGAAGTCCAGACTGCGCACTTCGCCGCAGCGCTCGCGGTAGCTCTGGGCGGCAGCGTCAAACTGGGCGTCGATCTCCTTCATGCAGGCTTTCATCTCGCGCACGCAGCGGCTGTATTCTTCCTTGCTGCGCTCGGTCACAAAGCCTTTCTGGGAGTTGGAATCATAGTTCAGCACCTTCTGCACGCGGTAAGCATTGTAGGCGGTCATGTGCATCATGCTCACAACGGTGTTTTCGCGGGTGGGGGGCACCAGCCAGCCGTTGCGGGTCAGCTTGACCTTGAGTTTTTTCAGCTTGCCCTTGCTTTTTTCTTCCTCTTTGGTGGCGTACAGGTAGCGGGAATAATCAAACGGAACATCCAGCTGGTCCACCGGCTGGGCCTTGTAGCCATATGCCATAATCTCTTTGTGCAGGGCTTCGGCATCGGTCTGTTCCAGCCAGTCAATGCCTTTCAAAAAGTCGCGCACGCCGCGGATCAGCAGGTCAGCATTCTTATAGCGGTAGCGGTTCACTTCGCCCATCACCTGGCTGCGCAGGTCGGCTTTCAGGGCGTTGGCATCATAGCCGGGGCAGTGCATGCTGTTGTCAATGCACTGGTTGCGCAGGATGTAGTAGTACATCGAGGAAGAATACTTGCTCTCAAACGGCTCATGCCATACGCAGATGCCGTTCAGGGTGACCAGGCGTTTGCAGTTGCGTAGGCCGTATTCAATGTCATCGCCGCGGATAAAGATGGGCATGGGCAGGTTGTCCGGCCGCACAACGGCAATGGGGATGCAGCAGTACCACCAGGCGTTATACTCATGGCGTTCTTCCAGCTCATTGGCAACGCACAGGTCAACCTTGGTCAGATCAAAGTTGGCTTTGTGGCTGATCAACTGGCCCTGGTTCCAGGCGGCGCCGTTTTCTACCTGAATGTTAGGGCGGTCCAGCCGCAACATGGCACCGCCGACAAATACATCCGCATATTCCGGCTTGCGCAGGCTCAGCAGGGTGTAGGTGCGCAGCAGCACATCGGTATCCAGCACAATGTCATCATCCATGACCAGTACATGGGTAACGCCTGCGCCATTTTCGTTGGCTTTCAGGATCTCGATCATGCCGCGGGTAAAGCCGCCGGCACCGCCCACATTGGCGTTGGGCACAACATGCACGGTATCGCTGTTCAGCTTATCGTAATCCAGCGTCTGGCCGTTATCGGAAACAAACACTTCCAGGTGGTTGTGCAGCGGGCTGGCGGCGTTTTCCAAAATATCGCTGCGCATGCGGGCAATGTTGCCCATAACGAACGGCTCCCGGCGGAAGGTGCAGATATCCACGCCGATTTTGATGGGCTGCACATCCTTTTCAGCGGCATCGCACTCATAAGCGCCGCCGCAATAGGCGGCATTGCCGCTCAGGGCCTGCAGCTCAAAAAACAGCATGCCGTCAGCGCCCTTGGGAAAATCGAAGCAGAATTCCTGCACGGAATCCGCCTGCACTACTTTTTCGGCCAGCACGGCGCGCACGCTCTGGCTGTTGATGAAATGGCGGCTGCACAGCACAACGCGCAGCTTGCCGCTCAGTTTCAGCCGCAGCGAAAAATTCTGCGCGGCGGTGTAGCGGCGCCATTTGTCTGCGCTGACGCTGTTAAAGTAGGTATCAAAGCAGACGCGTTCGCCCTGCTCAATACGCAGGATATCCCCCTCATCGCGGAAGCTGGGGGCTTTCATACGGTAATACAGTCGGTCCTCGGTGCATATGCCCACGCGAGGCCAAAGCAGCTTTTGCAGCAGCATACGGTATTCTCCTTTCACTTTTTGCCTTATCATATCCGACAAAGTATTCAAGTATCCGGCACAGCATTATAAAATGCCGCCGTTGGATTGTTTTCCGCGCGCCCATGCGCTCAATGTGCGGTAGGGCAGGTAACGCCCGGCCCGCAGCAGACGGGTGTTTTTATTGGTCATCATGGCAGCGATGTGTGGGTAAGTCTGGCACAGCATCTCGTCATACCGGCGCAGGGCCAGGCCGGTTTCACGGTCGGGGGGAAAGCGCAGGTACAGCTCAATCAGGTACTGCGCCACATCCCGCGCCCGCTGCACCAGCAGCAGGTCCCGCCCGGCGGGAGCAGGCTGTGCGGCCAGCGGTTCGGCAACATCCAACAGAATGCGCGCTACGCGGATGTAATCCTGCGTGTGGGCGCGGTAGCTGGCCATGCTCACGCTCTGGCCATCCCGCCCCAGGCGGTACTGGTACAGAACCACCGGCACAAAGCAGATGGTCTGCGCCGCAGCCATGCCAACAAACGTATAGCCCATATCCGTGTAGCTGCAATGCTCCGGCATGGGGCGCCATGCGGCGCGCAGAGTTTTGGTGCAGAGGGTCAGCGCGTGCATCTCCATGCACAAATCAGGTGTGGCCTGCTGCACTTCACCCACAGCATACACACGGTTTGTATCAAATTTGCAGCAGACATCAAAGGCCTTTCCGCTGCCGTTTTCCTGCACGGTGCGGTAGTTGGTGTATACCGCATCCGCCGTGCAGTTTTGCAGGCGGCGCAAAAGGGTATGCAAAGCATTGGTGTCAAACCAGTCATCGCAGTCCAGCGTGCGAAAGTACCGCCCGGAGGCCAGCTCTACCGCGGTATTCAGCGTGGAGCCGTATCCGCCGTTCACCTTGCTCACCAGCCGGAAACTGCCGGGGTGTGCCTGCACAAAGGCCTGCGCCAGCGCGGCGGTGCCATCGGTGGAGCCATCATCAATAATGATCACATCCAGCAGCGCCTGCAGGCTTTCATCTGCCACCAGGCAGGATTCAAGCGCTTTTTGCAGCGTGGCAGCGCCGTTATAGGCGGCAACCGAAACCGTCAGCAGCTTTTCCATCAGGTTTCACCGGCCTCCATAGCGCGCACATAGTCCGCGCAGACTTCACGCGATGGCCCATCCCCGCGCAGAACACCGTGATCCAGCCAGATGGAGCGCTGGCACAGCTGCTGCACCTGGTTGATATCATGGCTGACGAACAGCAGCGTGGTGCCGTTGGAAAGCATCTCTTCCATGCGGCGGTGGCATTTCTGCTGGAACATAAAATCGCCAACGGCCAGCACTTCGTCACAAACCAGAATGTCGGCCTGTACTTCAGTGGCAATGGAAAAGCCCAAACGAGCGATCATGCCGCTGGAAAAGTTTTTGACCGGAACATCCACAAAATCTTTCAGCTCCGAAAATTCAATGATGCGGTCAAAATGCTCCATCATATAGTCCCGGTCGTGGCCAAGCACCGCGCCGTTCAGGAAAATGTTTTCCCGCGCGGTCAGATCCATGTCAAAACCGGCGCCCAGCTCGATCATGGGGGCAATTTCGCCGTTGACGGCAACGCTGCCGCCGGAGGGGTACATCACGCCGGAAATCACTTTCAGCATGGTGCTTTTGCCGCTGCCGTTGCGCCCGATCAGCGCCAGAGATTCGCCGCGCTTCATGCTGAAAGAAACATGTTTCAGTGCGTAAAATTCGTTAAAAAACAGCTTGTGGGTCAGCAGTTTTACGGTGTATTCTTTCAGGGTCTCAGTTTTTTCCTGCGCAAGGTTAAAGCGCATGGAAACGTCATTGACTTTAATAATCTCGTCCATACGTTACCTCACGTCAGATATACAGGATAAAGTTCTTTTGCAGTTTGCGGAACACCAACAGGCCAATAGCCATAGAGGCAACGGCACAAAAAATGCAGGCAATCCAGGTGTTGGGGCCGGGAATGTTGCCGTACATCATCAGGTTGCGGAACAGGTTGATGTAGTGGTACAGCGGGTTCAGCTTCATCAGTTTCTGCAGGGTTTCCGGCAGGGCGGTGATGGGGTAGAACAGCGGGGTGGCGTACATCCAACCCATGGTAAGGATACTGTACAGGTGCATCATATCACGGAAATACACCGCCAGCGCGGAAAGTAGCAGCCCCAGCCCGCAGCTGAAAAAGAAGAGCAGCACCAGCGGCAGCCAGCTCAAAAAGATGGTCCAATAGAAGGTGGCACGGGTAAAGATCATGACCAGCAGAACCGCACCAAAGCTGAACAGCATGGTGACAAAGCGGGAAACCGCCTGGCTGATGGGGAAGATGAACTTGGGAATGTACACCTTTTTGATCAGCGGGGCGTTCTGGATAACAGAAGTCAGGCCCATGCTGGTGGTCTCATTGAAAAAGGTAAACAGGGTGTTGCCGCAGATCAGGTAAAGCGGGAAGTTTGGGATATCGTTGCGGAACATGTACGAAAAGATGATGCTTTGCAGCAGCATCATCAGCAGCGGGTTCAAAATGCTCCAGATGTAACCCAGAAAGCTGCGGCGGTATTTGACTTTCAGATCGCGGCTGACAAGTTCATGGATCAGCGGTTGGTATTTTTTCAGGTGGGTCCAGGCGCGCTGCGCGGAGACCTGCATTGTTTCGGCCATGTTTGGCTCCCTCCAGATTTATGGCCCGCATAAAACGTCAGAACGTTGTTTTGTGCGGCACTTGTATCAACACCCCGCGCGGCAGCCGCCGCCAGGGCACAGTTTCTACTATTATACAATAAAAGACATTAAAATGCAATTCGAACCGGGCGGCAAAAAATCATGGGTGTGCGATGTTTTTTGCCGCCCGGTACCGCCCTTTTTGTGCAACAGTGAAAAGGAACGCAAAATATGAGCGCAGTTTGTGTAAAAATCGTTGAAACTGGGACGAAAATACGGTACAATAAATATGACATAACAAACCCTGCGGCGGACCATGACCTGGTTTTGCCCGTGGGGCCAGAAAAGAGAGGTAGATGTTATGGAACATTTTAACCCCCTGCTCCTGCATAACGACAGCCCGGCTAAATTTATTACGATTGGTGAGGTCATGCTGCGCCTGACCCCGCCGAACTATGAAAAGATCCGTATGGCTTCCAACTTTGAAGCCAGCTATGGAGGCAGCGAGGCCAACATTGCCCTGGCTCTTGCCAACCTGGGTGTGGACAGCACGTTTTTCAGCGTGGTGCCCAACAACTCTTTGGGTAAAAGTGCGGTGCGCTGGCTGCGCTCCAATGATGTGCACTGCACCCCGATGATCCTTTCCACCCCGGAGGAAACCCCGACCCACCGTCTGGGCACCTATTACCTGGAAACCGGTTACGGCATCCGCCCCAGCAAGGTTACTTACGACCGCAAGCACTCCGCTTTTACGGAGTATGACCTTTCCAAAGTGGATCTGGACGCCCTGCTGGACGGCTTTGACTGGCTGCATCTTTCCGGCATTACCCCGGCTTTGGGCCAGAACTGCGCCGATTTTGTGATGGCCTGCCTGAAAAAAGCCAAGGAAAAGGGCCTGACCGTCAGCTTTGACGGCAACTTCCGCTCCACCCTGTGGACTTGGGAAGAAGCCCGTGACTACTGCACCAAGTGCCTGCCCTATGTGGATGTTCTGTTTGGCATTGAGCCTTACCACCTGTGGAAAGACGATGCCGACCACGCCCAGGGCGACTGGAAAGACGGCGTGCCCCTACAGCCCAGCTATGAACAGCAGGATGAGATCTTCCAGCGCTTTGTGGAGCGTTACCCCAACATCAAGTGCATTGCCCGCCATGTGCGTTATGCCCATTCCGGCTCCGAGAACAGCCTGAAAGCCTTTATGTGGTATGAGGACCATACCTTTGAAAGCAAGCTGTTTACCTTTAATATTCTGGACCGTGTAGGCGGCGGCGATGCATTTGCCAGCGGCCTGATTTACGCCATGCTTCACAACTACAAGCCGATGGATATGGTCAACTTTGCGGTGGCAAGCTCCGCCATCAAGCACACCATCCATGGCGATGCCAACATCACCGATGATGTTTCCACCATCCGCAACCTGATGGACATGAATTACGATATCAAGCGCTGAGAATAAGTTTATTTTCAGCAGTGCCCCAAAACGGTGCAGCAGGCTGCGGCTTTGCTGCACCGTTTTTGTATGGGGGTAAGATTGGTTTAGAACCGTTTAAGAATGTACAAACCTTGCATCCCGTGTTATAATAATGCCGGATCAGTAAATGAAAAAGGTGGGTAGATTATGGAACAAAACACCGTTCAAAAACCGGATTGCGCCGCCATTACGGCGCAGGCACGCCAGGCAGCGGAAGAACTGCTGGCGGCTGCACACCTGCGCGCCGGGGATATTTTTGTGGTCGGCTGCTCTTCCAGCGAGATCGTTGGCGGGCATATTGGCAAGGACAGCAGCATGGAAGCCGCCGCGGCTGTGCTGGCGGGTATTCTGCCGGTGCTCAAAGCGCAGGGCGTCTATCTGGCGGCCCAGTGCTGCGAACACCTGAATCGCGCCATTGTCATCGAGCAGGAAGCTGCCGAAAAGTATGGTTATGAACAGGTGAACGCCGTGCCGCAGCCCCATGCGGGCGGCAGCTGGGCAACCAACTGCTGGCAGGCGTTTGAACATCCGGTTCTGGTGGAGGAAGTGCGTGCCGCTGCCGGAATTGATATCGGCGGTACGCTGATTGGCATGCACTTAAAGCGCGTGGCCGTGCCGGTGCGCCTGACCATCAAGCAGATCGGCGCTGCGCCCATCATCTGCGCCCGCACCCGCCCCAAATACATCGGCGGCAGCCGCGCCGTTTACCAGGAGATGTGAACCATGCTGACACAGGAACAACTGACAATGATGGCCGAAAATGTGGCCCGCATCCGTGAAAATATGGCCACCGCCGCCCGTGAAGCCGGCCGCGACCCGGCAGATATTCTGCTGTGCGCCGCCTGCAAGACCCGCACCGTGGAAGAGGTGATTGCCAGCGCCGTTCTGCCCATTGACCTGTTTGGCGAAAACCATGTGCAGGAACTGGTGGAAAAGACCGACGCCAACGCTTATTGCGGTAAGCCGGGGCATTTTATCGGCCATTTGCAGACCAACAAGGTCAACAAAGTGGTGGGCCGTGCTGCTTTGATTGAAAGCGTGGACAGCGAGCACCTGCTGCAAAAGGTGGAGCGCGCCGCTGCCGCCGCAAACCTGACCCAGGAAATTTTGATCGAGATCAACATCGGCGGGGAAGAGAGCAAGTCTGGCGTTTCTGCCGAAAGCCTGTGGCCCCTGCTGGATATGGCAGCCGCACAGCCGCATATCCGCCTGCGCGGCCTGATGGCCATCCCGCCGGCAGCTGCAACCCCGGATGAGACCCGCGCGTTCTTTGCCCAAATGCGGGAACTGCTGGCAAAAGCTGCTGACCGCCATTATGAGAACGCCAAAATGGATATCCTTTCCATGGGCATGAGCGGGGATTACCCCGATGCCATCCGCGAGGGTGCCACCATTGTGCGCATCGGCACCGCCATTTACGGCGCACGCGATTACAGCAAAAAGGCATAAGGCATTCCAGGAACCCATACCTGCACGTTGACAGCTGCAAGGTGAATAGGTAAAGCAACGGCCCGGAACCACCGCAAATGCAGGCGGCAGTTCCGGGCTGTTTTGTTAAGCGGTGGTGGGGGCGTGGGCCTCAAAAGTCTCCACCGGAGACTTTTGTGCGCGGCTTAGCCGTGCCGCCCTGTTCGACCCCCATGACCATGCCAAAAAAAGACCCCAAAAAGCTCTGCGCCTTTTGGGGTCTTATATCAGTGCCGGTGGTGGGGGTCGAACCCACACGGTGTCACCACCAACGGATTTTGAGTCCGTCTCGTCTGCCAATTCCAACACACCGGCTCATATGTTGCTTGTATAGTATACTACAGGCCTGTCAAAAAATCAAGATTTATTTTGCGTTGATTTTTACGCCTCAAATACGCTCAAAATCCACCCTTGATATTCCCCGCATTATTGGGCTCAGCTTTTTCTCGGCGGTGTTTTCCCTTATCACGCCGGTATTTTTCCAGGCAATCGGTGCGGCAAAGGTCAGCGTGGCAATCTCTGTTATGCGGGAAATCATCTGCCTGATCCCCATTTTCTGGCTGTTGTCCCGTTTGGGGCTGGGGTGGACCTGGTGGGCGTTCCCGCTTTCCGAAACCATCTCCGGTGAGTTTGGTCTGGTTTTGTATCTGCGCCAGATCCACCGTTGGCCGGATGTGTAAAAAGTCAGGCTGCTGAAAAAGAATTTTGCGCGGCGGCAAAACCCCATTGACATCCCGGTATTAATATTGCATAATGAAACCAGCAAAAGGGAGTAGCGGACGCGCAGCGCCTGCAAGTTACGTCAAGACGGCTGACAGCCCGTAATTTGTATGAAATAACGCAAGACTTTTGCCGAGCATGGGTGTAGTACCCCTGCGCGGCGAAAGTCTTTTTCTTTTTGCTGTTTGTATTAAGATTGCATTAAAACAAGGAGGGCTATGGATGCAAGAACTGTTTGGAAATCTATGGAACCTGCAATGGCAGCAGGTGGTTATGTGGGGGATCGGCGGCCTGTTGATCTGGCTGGCAATCAAAAAGGAGATGGAGCCATCCCTGCTGCTGCCAATGGGCTTTGGGGCCATTCTCGTCAACCTGCCGCTGTCCGGTGCTGTTACCCAGGTGCTGTCCACCGGCACCGAGGTCGGCCCGCTGGATGTGCTGTTTGATGCTGGCATTGCCAACGAACTGTTCCCGTTGCTGCTGTTTGTGGGCATTGGTGCAATGATTGATTTTACACCGCTGCTTTCCAACCCCAAGCTGATGATTTTTGGGGCGGCGGCGCAGTTTGGCATCTTTTTCACGCTGGGGGCTGCGACTTTGATGGGCTTTGAACTCAAAGATGCCGCCTCCATTGCCGTGATCGGTGCGGCGGACGGGCCGACCTCCATCTTTGTGGCGAACTTTCTGGAATCCAACTATCTGGGGGCCATCATTGTGGCGGCGTATTCTTACATGGCGCTGGTGCCCATCATCCAGCCGCCGGTCATCCGGCTTGTGACGACCAAAAAAGAGCGCCTGATCCGCATGCCATATGCCGAAAAGCAAGTCAGCAAAACGGCAAAAATCCTGTTCCCCATCATTATTACCATGGTGGCTGGGCTGTTTGTGCCGCGCAGTGTGGCGCTGGTTGGCTTTTTGATGTTCGGCAACCTCATCCGGGAATGTGGTGTGCTGGACAGCCTGTCCGAAACCGCACAAAAGGTACTGGCAAACCTCATTACCCTGCTGCTGGGGCTGACGGTGGCATCCAAAATGCAGGCAGAGTATTTTTTGAATCGGCAGACCCTGATGATTCTGGCGCTGGGGCTGGTGGCCTTTGTGTTCGATACCATCGGCGGCGTGCTGGTGGCCAAGGTATATAACCTGTTTGCCAAACAAAAAATCAACCCCATGATCGGTGCAGCGGGCATTTCGGCATTCCCGATGTCGGCCCGTGTGGTGAACAAGATGGGCCTGCAGGAAGACAACCAGAACTTTTTGCTGATGCACGCCGTTGGGGTGAATGTATCCGGTCAGATCGCGTCCGTGATTGCGGGCGGTATGATTCTGACATTGTTTGCCTAAGGTGTATCTGAAAACAAAGAGAATGACGGATATTTTCGACTTTTCAGATACACTCTAAACAAAAGGGGAGAACAAGATGAATTTAACACTGTTTATGCAGGTGCTGCCCAAAGCGGGCCTTGGCTGGCTGGGTGTTTTTGCGGTAACAATTATCATTGTGGCGGCGGTGGAGCTGCTGGAGCATTTTACAAACCGAAAAAAGTAAAGGCAATACCGCATAATTCTAAGTGCCGAT
>ULVU01034665.1_pt1 | contig 12820 bp, 10 predicted proteins | sample 1959731 | NCBI WGS metagenome assembly ULVU01 (sample SAMEA4835794, study PRJEB28245) | human gut metagenome | biome: gut microbiome; material: fecal sample | place: Denmark | collected 2008 | reverse complement strand
TATAAAGAAAAATAATCTTTATGTCGAAATTACGTTCAATAATCAAACTAAAAATAATGAATTATCAAAGAGCCATTCTATCTAAAAACCTAAATCAAAGCTTACCATTTTTAACACTTGAAAGTTTGAATACTTTTCAAATTCTCTAATTGCTTTTTATTATTGATATGCATCTCTTTTATCGTATCTAATAATTCTACGTAGGCACATAATTTCATGTCAAGACTTTCTTTTTTCGTCATTTCTACTTTAGCAATTTCTTTCAAGAGAGCCTTCTTCATCTTTTTGATAAAGCTGTGAATAACTATTACCAATATTTCTCAATTTACATACTAAAATGTAAAAATCCTACAGGTTGTATCGTCAAATGGAATTACTACTCAAAAAAAGCGTCGTGCCAAACTCTATTTTGAGTAGTAGCACGACCCTTCAGATTTTCCTTGCAAAGTACTTTATTGTAGTATATTTATTTTCCCTTTTATAAACTCAAGCATAAACTTCTGTAAACCATTGAATTAATTTTTCCAATAGTCTGTAGAGGAAGGAGCAGTCCACCTATCATTCTTATGATATACCAAACGTACTCTATGTTTTTCGGATCTATTCCGCAATTCTGCTTGGCCAAAAATGTAATCGTAAGTATAACTTTTAGTACCATCCATACTTGATGTCCAATACTCTGTTGCAGAGAACGGGAAACGCCAATCTTCAACTCCATATTGTTTGATTTTATCCCATTCTTCTTTTGAGGGTAAACCGTAATAATCCATTTGCGGATAAGGAGCATTTACTTTCGTAGAATTACCCGTACTATTGCCACCCCTAAACGCCGCTACTTCCATAGCACTTTGAGGGTTTTCATATGCAAAATACCTCTTTCCAAAACGATCCGTCACATACATTGCAACAACATTATGGAAACCAAAAGCAGCACTATATGTTTGAGAATCCCCACCAGCTGCTAACGTTCCAAACTTATCCCCACTTGTTATTAAATTTTCATTATTCCAATCGTCATAAACCTTCGGTCCCCACGGAAGCATTTTTCCCTCGTACACATCAATTCGACTGAAATAAAGATTCGCATCCCAAGGCTTAGTTATTTCAATAAGGTTTCCATTTTTATCTTTCTGTGGTTCCATCACAGGCAAAGGTAACCATTGGCGCAATGTAATTTTACTGACTTCCTTACCACCTTTCTCGGCCAAGATAAGATCCTGTTCTCGATACCCTTCGTTGATCCATTTTTCCAAGTCCCAATTTTCAATGTCACTAAGTTTTTTCCAGTCATCATGAATATAAGCCTTTGCAAACATCTCTATATACCATTGCCCATTAGCATCTTGTTTAGGTACCGCAGGAAAATCTTTAGTCGGAGATTGCATACCATCAAGAGGTTGTCCATCAATAGAACATTGTGTCATTAACCACGATGTACTAGCATTTTCCGTACAATAAATCACGTATTCTTTCCCCTCTTCTCTCACAAACGGAATTTTAACCTCGTAGCCACTCACGTCAACATTTGTCGTTCCACCGATAAAACCTGCAGTCGATACCTCGCTCTCAATCCTCCAACTAGCACCACCTTCCGCTCCTGCAATAGGCTTCCCATCTTTATCGAACTGACCGTCCTCAACAAGTCCCGCCATCCCTTTTAGTGTTAATGTAACTTGATAATGCTTATTTCGATATATATTGAAATCGTTATAGATATCTTCCCCAAGATAAAGTCTGTATTTTATCGGACCCGCATATTGATTACCACCATCACTTGGTATATAGTAATAATCAGCCTCTATTTCTAAATAAGTACAAAATAAAGGATTTAACTCACCTTTCTCAGGATCTTTTGTTACTTCCTCACTATTCCCCTCTGTTTTTCCTTGAAGATTTTCAAACATAAATAGAGGTAATACCTCCTCTTCATTACCATGCCCTCCCAAAACGGTTATAACATCATCGCCACCTCGGATTTCTCCCCAAGAAATAGATTGGAGTAGCCCATCTTCTTGTAACGGGATGTCATTCGGCCCCACATTTCCTGCCGTATAGGCACTGTTTATTGCATTATTCATTCCTATATGACAAGCTCGCGGAACATTATGCAAGCATATCTGTCGTGGAATCACGCGGACACCAGCCTTCAACCCCTCATTCTCCTCCTCTCTAATTTCCACTGTAATCATCGCTGTCGTCCGTTCCAAGCTAACCGAATAACTACTTCCACCGTGAGCATCATCTCCAACTTTTACCGCTTCTCCAAACAGAGTAGAGGTTCGAATTCCACTGACAAAACGCGTTCCTTGCCTCATCGCTTTTAACTGCTCAATCGTGGTCACAGTTCCTTTTTTAAAATAAACGCTAAGGTCTCCTTCATCAGAGGTTTGTTCGTCGTCTGTTGTCCGTCGATAATTGGCCACAACATAAATCTCATCTCCGGCAACACGATCCTTAGCTATATGGTAACGAAGTTCTCCTCCCTCTGCCGGCAAACTTCCAGACACGAGTCCTGTAGTTCCCTCATCTCCCGCAGCAACAGCAGATGAATTCGCTGGTATGTAAAGAATATCCATTATCGTCCCGCTTTTTGCCATCACAATATTCATATCCTCGATACGATTTCGATCCACACGGTCACTTTTAGCACGCCCTAACCTACTTTCTTCTGACTGTTTAATGGTTATATGTAAGTCTATATCACCATCTTGCTGCGCCATATCTATTTTATCCCGGACACAAGAAAAACATGTAACAAGTATCCCTGCCAATAAAACAATTGCAACTGGTCTTCTTAATATCTTATTCATACCTCAAATTCATTTTAGTATTCAGGTTTAATATCTTCTATCGCCCAATCCAGCACACTCACCTCTACACCCACGGACTTGAACTCGATACGTATAGCGATTGTTACCTCGTTTTTCGAGCAATCTATTTCCGGGTGGGCTGTCAAGAATTCGACCAGACTAACCTTGACCAGCTCGTTGCCTTCATTATCTTTCACGCACAAATTCACTCCCTCGTGGTTCGTGTGGCGCATTATATTGCATAGGGCATCAAATTGCCCTCCATTTTTTTCACATCCAAGTACATAATCAACAGGCTCTCCCCCCGCCACATTCTCGAAAGTCGTGTAAGGTGACACACCACACATCTCGATCGTGGGGTGAACGCCTCCTTCCATGTGCAAATTAACAACCTCTACCGCCACGTTATAGTGGGAACTTTCAAAGTTGGCCACTTGATGTTGATCTTCTTCCGTTACCATCAACTGCAATGAGGCATAGTAAAGAGGATCGTTCCCAGAAATTGTTTCTCCTTTAAAGTATTCCGGGGCCGCACAATACATCTTGTCGCAATCCCCGCACGTCAAGTCATTCACTTGACATTTTTCCATGTTTCCGAAACAAACCACTCGATAGGAGCCTAGTTCTAATTCCGGCAACGTCGTGTTACGTTGTTTTACCTCCTCTGAGGTCAATTCCTTCGTTGTTACAAGTTGCTCGTTATGATCGAAAACATACAGGACCACTTTCTCGATCTTATCGTTAAAAATCTCGGTAGTACCGTCGCCCTTGTAACTCAACGACAAGGTGTTCACGCCGTACTTCGGACAATCATCCATATCCTCCTTGATACAACTGCCAAACATCCCTACCGCCAGTAGCATGAATAAAATATTTTTTATCACTTTCATATCTGTATGTTTTACTTTATCAAGAGTAAAGGAGAGAGTTCTCCCCCTTACTCCCCTTTATCATTATGAATTTTTCAATTAGTTCTCAATTGAAATTATTCGTAGATAGGATCCAAAGAAGTGATTTCCCAGTCTTTAACCGTTACTGACACGTTTACACAAATCTGTGCATTTGGATCCCACGGTTTCAGATCTTTTTCTGTAAATTCAAGATCCACCTGGTATATGTATCCGGCTTGGAATCCATTCTGCGGGGCAAATTTAGCAGTAAGCGTGTTATCAGAATGAGGAACTCCTGTTGCTGTAGTTGCGTTAAAATACATTCTAACTTTAAGATCATCATTCGGGATAAAATTGTAAACGAATTTACCTTCTATTTGTTTTTCTTCGTCTATTATCGGGTTGTACGGTGTAGTGTCGTCTAACGAAGCAGAAAATTCATCCCATCCCCAAGTTTTGTCATCTTTACCAAAAATATATTCACCTTCTTCTGCCACAGCATCAGGAGTCGGCTCGAGTACGTTATCTTCTGTAATTAACAATGTAGGATTCGTTCCATCCAATTGTACGCTCTCGTAAAAGTTTAACAAACCAATAACCTTCAAATCTAATTTTGAGAATTCAGATCCTAAATCGGTACAAGTAATATTCCCTATCTCGATACGGGCTACGCGAGGAGTCAATTCCACCACCGCATTATACATTGTGAGCTCTTCCTCATGTGCTTCTCCCGAATGTAATGCATCTACAGATTCCAATTCTTTATCTTCTCCAAATAACGTGATGTTATCCATAGCTTGTTCGCCCTCAATACCCAGTATTTGCTTTTTCAAAGTTTGAACACTACCAAGTTTAGTCAAATCTTCTTTTACATTACCAACAATATACACCGCATTTACGGCTTTTGGTAAATTATGATACTCCACCCCCTCTTGCCCAATTAATTTTTCCCATTTCTCAGTTTCCGTGTTTTCAAGAGTTTCAACCTTGTAAATATTGTCATCCCCTGCAAAGAAGATTGCTACGTTGCTTAACGTGATCTTTTTATCGGTTTCTCCTGAAGCAGCTCCAGTGCTACGAGAACCAGATGTAATTCCATCAATTTTCAAAACCACGCTTTTCTTTCCGGCCGTCAATGCATCGTTTTCATCATTTTTGTCACAAGCTGTTGCTCCTAGAGCCAACAATGCAACCAATACTAATTTGTTTAACTTCATAATTTCAGATTTAATTTCAAAAATTCAGACTATGTATGTATTTATTATCCTTCCATGTCATTTAATTTGCTCCAGATTCTTTGCGGCCTCCGCATGACCCGCCTTGATCGCCTTCTCGAACCAGATGATAGCCTCTTCCTCCCGTTCCTGCATCATCAAGCAAACCCCGATAGCGTTGTAAGCCCGGTCATCGTTCTCCCAAGCCTTCAACATCTTCAAGGCCTCGTCGTACTTCTGCTCGTTGATCAACTTCACCGCCGCGTTGATCGCGTCAGCCCCCCTGTCTGTCAGCTCGTCATAAATCAACGAGATGTAACAAGCGTTACGCAACTCCGGGTAGAACGTCTTCAACATGTAACGGTAAGGCTTGCCACCTTCAAGGTTCATCAACTCACGTTTACGACCCTGTTCCAGCGGGATATCCAGCACCCGTAAAACCTCTTCCTTGTATTCCATGTCGGAGGCCTCCACCAGGCGACGCAACCCATCCCAGTTCTCCACCCCGTTGATCAGGATGAAATCATCACTCGTCAAGTCCGGCATCTGGCTTTGGATATACTCCTGCAAACGTTCCGCGCGTTTCTGCCCCAAACGGGTATTCAACTCCAAGCCTCCCTCAGGGGAAGCGAAACCGTTAATCTCGACCCCCGAGAACTGGTATTTCTCCATACCACGCAACTTCTCCACTCCTGCCATGATTTCGTCCAGTACTTTCTGGTTCCCGTAACGATCAGGCTGCAATTCCGTCCGGCCCACTTGGAAAATCACCTTCATCTCTTTCTCCTTGAACGTCCAGCGTTTGGCAGCCTCCTTCACCTCGTATTTACCGGGGACATCCTTCGTTTCCGTCACCACGGGTACCGGAGCTATATAAATAGGTGTTTCTCCCACGATCTCCTGCGAGCCGTCATAACAATCGCAACCACAACCGTCCACTTTCCGGTCCATCTGCAAGGAAACCACCCGCATCCATCTCTCGTAAGGGATCACCACCCGGTAAGTCATCGAGTCTCCCCGCATCATCTCTCCCTCTTCTAGGGTCCAACGAGTTCGATCTACCAAGAGGCGTTCCTGACGCTCACGCTTGTATTTTATCGGGCCATAAACCGTGACCGGGGACAACCATGCCGTGTCCGTTCCATGAAGGAGGTAAGGGGTAAGCGTCATACGGTAACGACTTTTCAAGTCCGCCTTTGTCGTTTTCAAGTCAAACCTCACCTCTACCTCTCTCTTGGTTTTCTTCAAGGAACTGTTCTTCACGTCGATCTGGGCTACTACCAGACCCGGAAGCAAAAACATGCTTAAAAGCAACACTATATCTCTCATAACCTTTATTTTATCAAGTAAACTAAAGTCAAGCCGGCCTTCGTGATCCCGAAACGGCTCTTCTTGTTCGAACCCCGGAAATCACCGCACTTCACGCAATCGTAAACGTCGTATTTACCGTAGAGGTAACCGCCACCGATCGTGGCCTCCAGGTTCCAACGCCGCCCCAGTATCCAGGAATAACCGTAAGAGACACCGAACAGCATCCCCCAGCCCTCGTAACGGTGATCCTTCATCCGTTTGGGGAACTGCGGCAGGAGCAAGCGCACGCCGCTCACGTTGTATTCAGAGAACCCGGCATGGATCCCGAAAAAATGCCCTTGAAAACGTTCGCATAACCAGTAACGAAATTCCGGTTGAATTAAATAATGTTTCATCTTTTTGTTCTCCCCCTTGTTTAAGTTCCAAGGATTGTACCCACCAAAAAGTTCTAACGAGGTTTTCTTACCCAAACCAAACTCGAAACCAAGATTTGGAGTTGTTGTTGCCCAGTATAACACATTGGTCTTAACCGCGACTTTCTGTGCAAAAACACGGCCCCCGCCGAACAATAAAAGTATCAGCAAGGCCAGTACACACGATTTCTTCATGTCACCTTCTTTTTAATTATAGTATAATTATCCTTCTACTACGCCGAAAACCCAATCTTACACGCCGAGAGATTGACAATATCATATTTCATTTGATATTGAAACGATTAACACCTAAAATGGCCGATTTAATCGTTCGTTTAAAACGGTTACTAAAAAGATAAAAAAATGACTATCCAGTTATTAGCTACATTGCAAACGTTTTCCATTAAGTGTCATTATTTTACAATAATATTTTGTTTTTTCACATAACATCCATATCTTTGTATCAGAAAACCAACGTTTTAACCAACAATTTTACTTATAGAATATTCATATAATTTGTATAAAACGACATCTAAATAGTTGTACTTTTGGTTGCCATTATTTAATACAAATTATTATGATTATTGCCTATTTGAGAGTCAGTACAGAAAAACAGAATTTATTCAATCAAAGATCTGAGATTGAGCGATTTGCAGTTCAAAAAAACATTACAGTTGATCGTTTTATCATGGAAATTGCCAGCGGAAAAAAAGCAGGTAAAGAGCGTCAACTAGGAAGCCTGTTGAAGAAACTCAAAAAAGGAGATACCCTGATCGTTACAGAAATTTCACGTTTAAGTCGAACCCTAACAGACATCATGAGTATCATGGGTAAATGCCTGGAAAAAGGAATTGTTCTCCACAGCGTCAAGGACGGCTATACTTTCGATGACTCCATCAACAGTAAAGTGTTATGTTTCGCCTTCGGACTCGTGGCTGAAATAGAACGTAACCTGATCTCAATGCGGACTAAAGAAGCCCTAGCTTTAAGGCGAGCAGAAGGAGTTACACTCGGACGTAAAAAGGGAAGTTATACAAAATTGAAGATATTGATGGACAATCGTCACACGATCATCAAAATGTTAAAAGAAGGAAAATCAATTATCACGATATGCCGTCACTACGAGCTTTCCCGTGACACGTTCGAAAAATTCAAAAAGAAATGCCCGGATATTTCCGGTATTTTAGCAGAAAAAGCAAAAGATAGAAAAACGGTGACACTCAATCATAAAACTAATACATAAAATACCCCAACAACTAACTGCTGAACTTTACATACGTAAACAAATCCCGAACATTCGCCATTTGTCCGCCCATGGTTATCCCTTTGTCTGCCGATGGGCTAGGACAAGAAAACAGCATCTTCATAGCATAAACATAGCAAGAACAATCTCCAGTGTTCTTGCTATGTTTGTGCCGTGTAATTATTGGGTACTTGTCCTAGCCCATCCCCAGCTCTACCCCAGAGCAATCGTGGACGAACGTTGTGATTTCCTCACATCTATCGACAACAATCAATCTAATTTCTCCCGATAAATCTTCACCTGCTCTTCCAGATGCTTGATAACATCATCCCCCACACGATTCATCTTGGCTGCCGGAATACTATTTTCCAAAGCCTGAACACCTTTACGTTTGAAACTTTCGCCATACCTGTAACACAAAATGCCCATCGCTTCATGAACACGGTAGTCCCCGTTTCTTCCACTTCTCAATAACCTCTCGGCCGCATCTAAACCATTCTTGATAACGGCATCTGTTCTCAAATCAGAGTCCAGCACCAAATGCATAATACTCTCCATAACAGCAGGATATTGCTCGTCTCCCCTGTATTTTTCCTGTATTACATCAAAATACCGGATAGCACTGTTTTCGGAAACCTCCAGTTTACACTGGTATTTCAAAGCAGCGCTCTCTATATTTTCCGGCATAATTTCGAGTAAATAGAGCGCTTTAAAATACTCCTTTTCTTCTACAAGCCCCTTGACTGTTGCCAGATCGGCCTGAATTCCCTGTTCCGGGACAATTTTAAGCGCCCAGATGGCCATTCGAATGATTTCCGCTAACCTCGGACTCCACCCATCCCAACGTCCTCGAATGATCCCTTGATCATCAATAATTATAGCCGACGGATGATTGCCATGAAACGCCTCCGCACAAGCATCTGCTCCTTTCCCGTAACCGCAAGGATAATGAAGCCCGCGATCTTCCCACCATTTTTGAGCTTCACGCTCCGAGACCGTCTCGTGTGAATCCACCCCGATAAACTGCACTCCCTCGTAAGGCTGCATATTCCGGAACAGCACGGTGTCCAAATCGTGAACCAGATTGATACAACTACCACACCACGTGGACCAGAAATTTATCACGATAAACTTCCCTTTTAATGCCTTGCTATTTAACTTTTTATCAAAATAAAATTCCGGAGCAGGCTCACCCACTTGTTTAATCATCTCCATCGTGTTGCCCGCCGGTTTCCTATAATCTGTCATCCAACCTTTGGAATAATCTCTCATAAACTTGTTAAAAGCCTCGTAATCCTGAGCCTTAACAGAAATAGCTGCAAACAATAATACAGCCATGTAAATCAATTTCTTCATCATCATTCTCAAATTAGTTAAATCACAGAGCCGTGTCAAAAGAGACACTCCCGCCACGGCCCTGTGACACGAAAATTATTGCACAAAACACTGTATTAAAACAGCACCAAAATACATTCTCTATTTTCCCTTTCTCCTGAACAGCAATAACACGCCACCCAGCAAAATCAACACCGGTAGAATCCATTGCAACATTGTCTTCACGTTTCCGGCGGCCTCCGCACCAATCGTCAAGTTATTGTCAACCGGATCGGGACGGGAAGTATCCACCGGGAGTTCCCCGTAAGACAACCATTCAAACATCGACATGATCAGCCCCCCGTTTATAGAAAGTATCCCCCTACGATTCGCCATCACCTCTCCCATACTGAAAGCATCCGCATCCCCGATAACCACGATTCGCTGTTCCTTTCCTGCCTGTTGACGCTCCAAAGCCATCATCGTGGTCTTCGTCCCGGCTTGCTCCCCGGCATTAAGATTCAACAGGGGTGTTTCATTCACAAAATCAATCGTCTCCAACTCGTTCCAACTCGAAGGATCACGCCCAACCAGCAACGGGGTCACCCTAAAACCTTTATCTTCCACTTGCAAAACCGCTGAAGCCTCCGGCATCACGATCGAGTAAGGCCATTCAGGATGATTGGTTTTTACATACAAATCGTCCCAAAGTTTAGATAATCCCTTGGCTTCATCGGTCGCTCTACAAAGAAACAGGCTAACCGGATATTCTCTTTCCTCGGCCTGCCCCAAAGCTCCGGGGCCGCCACCCGCACCTCTGGCAGAAGGCATACTGGCAGCATTTTTATCCGCTATCTGATCTTGTTTCTGCACCAGAATCCCCGGCTCAAAACGCAATCCCAGTTTCTCCATCAACGGGGCCAAATAACTGTTCGTCCTCGGTTTTCCCGCGATAATCAAGTTCTTCCCGCTCTCCACGTAACGATATAATTTATCCAACTCCTCTTCCGAGAAGGGTTCCCTCGGTTCAGAAACGACCAGCACATCCAAACTATCAAGCAATTGAGGATTACGGCTCAATTTCACGTCTACCACATCAAAACCTTGATTAATCAAGGCCGAACGATAGAGCTTTTCCGACACCATATAGGAATAATCCCGGTTCCGATCTCCGGTAATCGTGCGGGCATAGTGATCCGAGAGGAAACCCACACTTGGTAATTTCATGCCAATCCGTTTTAACGCAGCAGAAATCTCCGTCTCAAAAGGGACCCTTTGAGCGTCGTTGAACACCCGTAGAAAAGTCTTTTCCCCGTTTTCACGTTCCAGCAATACCACGAAACGATACCCCTCATCTCTCAAATCCACGTCCGGGTCAACTTTAGACAAGGGAACATATTTTTTAGCATTAACCCCTTGAAACTTTGCCATCTCTTTCGCGGCCTCGCTCAACGTTTTCCCGGCAAAACGATGTGCAAAGAACCCGTCCGTCGTATCCGTATAATAATAAAACACGTAATCCATCTTCGTCTCCGGCTTGAACCGGATATAAGAATTATAACGCGCTATATCGGCCATCACCTTGGCAGGAGTAATATTGTAAATACTACCGAACAGGTTCACGTAAGTCGTCATCTTCAATCCCCCATCCAGTTTGGACACAATCTCCTGACTGGCCTCGGTCAACGTGTTTGTCTTGGTATGCGTTGAATCGTGATAAAATCGCAACATCGGACGAGAAGTCACGTACCCCAGCAACATCGCCACGATAAACACACCCAAGAATCGCCCGACTTTACTCAACATGGAACGACGTTCCCGGATAAACTGCAATTTCAAAATTGCGAACCCGAGGAACATGACCGTCATGATAACGAAATAGAGGAAATCCTCGCTGCAAATCATCCCATTAATAAACGTTCCGGCCCGTCGGTCCAAGGCCAACCAATACGTGATGTCCCGGACAAAAGTATATTCCTGCCACAATCCGGACACGAAACGCAGGAAAGTCAACAAGGCCAGCATATAAATAGCCGCCACGATCGGGTAAGTCGTCAGCGTGGACATGAACAGACCGATTGCCGTGTAAGTTCCGAAAAGAAGGTACAACCCCAACAATCCGGTCAACACGGCCGCCCAATCAAAGGATTCAACCCAGCACCCTCCAAGGATAACGTACACCAGCAACACGCTAAACATCAACAACCCATACATCATCATCCCCAGAAACTTTCCCAGCACGATATGACGACTGGTAATCGGGGCCACGAACAACAATTTGATCGATCCCCGGCTGAACTCTTGGCTGATTAACCCCATCGTTAGCAAAGGCATAATCATGTACAACAAATTACTGATTTTGGGCCACAAACCCCGTCCTGTTACATCGAAAAACAACGCACGAGACAAATCAGACAAGCCCCCGCCCCGGAATTCCTGACTTCTGGCATACGCCCAAAGTACATCCGTAAAGTTCATCGCTGTCATAAAGACAAAAAGGATCAAGATCAACCACGCGATCGGCGAGTAAAAAAGATTTGATAACTCCAAACGAGCTATTCTGTATATTGCTCTCATAACATTTACTTCTTAGAATTAATTGATTATTTACCGGACAATTTAGCGAACACGGCCTCCATAGAACTTTTCTCCTTTCGCAATTCTGTCATATCCCATCCCCGGGAAACCGCCTCCCGCATCACTTGCTTGATCGTTCCCCGCTCCCCGTCATACCACAAGCGAACGCCATGATTATCCAACACTTCCGCCCGTTTGATACCGGGTAACTTCATCAATTCATCCATCACCGGAAGCTGATCAAATTCCAAATAAAGCGTGTTCGGTTCAATATAATTATCAAAATCTTCCGTACTACCGGAAAAAACCACTCTCCCGTGTTCAATCATCTTGATAGAAGAACAGGTGGCCTGCACTTCCGACAAAATATGCGTCGAAAGCATCACCGTCCGATCCACGGCAATATCCTTGATTAACTGACGAACTTCCAGTATTTGGTTCGGATCCAACCCGTTCGTCGGCTCATCAAGCACCACGAACTTCGGATCATGCAGGATGGCCTGAGCCAATCCGACTCGTTGCTGATAACCACCCGAAAGATTACGCAATAACCGGTCTTTCATGTGAGTAATACCGCAACGTTCCTCGGCAACAGCAATCGCCGATTTAATCTTTTTCTTATCCATCCACTGTATTTCGGCACAAAAACGTAAATACTCGTCGATCGTCAGATCCGGGTACAAAGGCGGTTTCTGTGGCAAGAAACCGATCAATTTACGAGCCTTCACGGGTTCTTTCAACGTGTTTATCCCGTCGATATACACCTCTCCCGTGGTCTGTCTCATCACTCCGCAAATAATGTTCATCGTGGTAGACTTACCTGCCCCGTTCGACCCCAACAAACCAACCACCCCGGCCTCATCGATCTGGAAATTAATATCCTCTATCGCCCAGCGACTAGAAGTATACCGATGATACAAATGTTCAACTTTTACAATTGGATTTTCCATACAAACGATTTATTATTATAAAATTTCAGACATAGTTCTCCCCTGACAGCAAGTAGCTATCATTTTTCTATACACATCCTTTAGAGCAAGATTGTATC
>ULVU01006660.1_pt1 | contig 12970 bp, 9 predicted proteins | sample 1959731 | NCBI WGS metagenome assembly ULVU01 (sample SAMEA4835794, study PRJEB28245) | human gut metagenome | biome: gut microbiome; material: fecal sample | place: Denmark | collected 2008 | reverse complement strand
CTAATTGAGAGAATGGTGATTTTGTTAAGAAGTTGTTAAAAACAAAAAAACATCATTTTGTGACGCAACCTTTGATGTACTTTTGCATCTTGATTAAAAACAACACACACAACACTATTATTAATTATATGAGAATGAATAAAACATCTGAGGTCTATACGACGTAAAAGGGGAGCAAGATAAGAGGAGAGAGCGTATCCTGTTTATAAACACGCTAATATGAGATAGATAATGATGCTCATGTATGTGGGCAAGTTGGAGGTTTATGCCGTTTTAAATGGATCAAGGAATGAAAAAAATATTGATTATTGGAGGAGATAGTTTTATTGCCGGGCAATTTATAAGGAAATATGTATCAACGGATTCAATCACGTGTTACAGTCGCAGACCGACCGGGTACGAGAAAGAGATTGTTGTGAAAGCATTTCGAGATATGCCCGTTGACGCATTTTCAGGGTTTGATGCGGTAATAAATTTTGCAGCTATCGTACATCGTCCGGAAGTGAAAGACCAAGAACTTTATGATGATGTGAATTATCGGATGGCTTGTTTATTAGCTCAAAAAGCAAAACAAGCTGGAGTAGGCCAGTTTGTGCAGATGAGTACGATAGCCGTGTTTGGTAGTGCCAGTCGAATTTCTGAGACAACACCGGAAAGACCACAGACTTATTACGGAAGTTCTAAGCTTAAAGCAGATAAAGAGTTAATGGCAATGAGCGACCGGGAGTTTAAGGCTGCGATTATTCGTCCGCCGATGGCATACGGGGGTGGAATGGCTCCGGGTAATATGTTGCGTTTGATTCGTTTGGTAAATAAGCATATTCCGCTGCCTTTCGGTTCTGCCCGGAATAGTCGTGATTTTATTAATGTAAAAAATTTGGTTGAGTTTATTCATTTAGCCGTGGAGAAAGAGGTTGAGGGTGTGTTCTATCCGACGGATAAAGTTCCTTATTCTACGCGTAACGTGGTCGAGGAAATTTCTCGTCAATTGGGAGTACACACGGTAAATTTACCTTCTCCTTCTATATTCTTGAAACTGGTAGAGAAGGTTCGTCCTGATCTTTATCAGAAACTTTGGGGAGATGTGGTTATTGATCGTCAGTTAGCATTAAGTGCTATCGGTTACGAGCCTCGTTATACTTTGGAGGATGGGATTCGAGAGATGGTTGAATCGTTTAAGCAACAGAAATGATAAATTGGATCTATGGATTTGTTCTCCTGCTCCTTTTCGTGCTGGAGAACATTTATTTTAAGATTGCCAAGAGGTATAATATTTTGGATGTTCCTAATGCAAGGAGTTCTCATCATACAATTACCCTACGAGGAGGTGGGGTGATTTTTTATTTAGGGGTACTTGTACATGGATTGATTTTTGATTTTTTTGCACCTTGGTTTTTATGCGGATTGACGTTGGTGGCTTTGGTGAGTTTTATTGATGATATGCACCCGCTTTCTGCAAAGGTTCGTCTTTTGATCCAGACCTTTTCTTTATTATTGCTGCTGTTGCAGTTAGGAGTCCACGAGGTCTCGTGGGGATACGTGGTTGTGGCTTTATTTGTTGGGTTAGCCATACTCAATATATATAATTTCATGGATGGTATTAACGGCATTACCGGAGGATATAGTCTGGTTGCCATGTTGGCGTTATGGGGAATCAATGCGTTTGTTTTCCCGATAGCGCCGGCGGGGTTTATTCCCGTGGTGATACTATCATTGCTGGTATTTAATTTTTATAATTTCCGTTCTCGTGCCAAATTTTTTTCGGGGGATGTGGGAGCCATATCAATGGCTTTTATTATACTTTTTTTGTTGGGTGGATTTATAATGCATACCGGACACGTGTCTGTATTAGTGTTTTTGGCAGTTTATGGGGTGGATGGGGTGCTGACGATTATCCATCGTATCTTGTTGAAAGAGAACATCGGACAACCACACCGGAAACATTTATACCAGTTGTTAGCTAACGAGGGAAAGTTTGCTCATTTGCCTGTTTCTTTGATCTACATGGGGGTACAGGCTGTTGTTAATTTGGGGTATTTGTTGGTGTTGGTATATGTTCCCGAGTATACATTGATTTATTTTATTATTTCTATGGTGGTGCTGGTGGCTGTTTATTTGCCTTTGAGATGTAAATTTTATGCGTTACGAGAGCAAGTATGAGATTTGAAGAAACGTTATAGACTGAAAACTATAATAAAATTCGATTTTCGATTTTCGATTTTCAATTAATGCTGTATCTTTGTGGCCGATCCGGCATATAGGTTTATCAGGATTGATTTGTGAATCAAGAAAGATGAACCTGTGGGATGGTTGCATAAAAAACATTCAAAAAAAGTAATATGAGATTTTTAATTTTTATTGTACTTATGCTTGGCGTCACGGGAATTGCTTGTGCGCAGATGACCGATGCGCAAGTTATTGAAGCCGTGAAGTCCGCACAGGCTCAAGGAAAAAGTCAAGACGAGATTATTTTGATGTTATCGCAAAAAGGCGTCACGAAAGAGCAGGTGTTGAGAATTAAGGAGAATTACGAGAGAGAAAATGCAGGAAAGCAGGGAGGTTTGGCTCAAGAAAATAGAGAGCGTATTGAAACTATCTCGTTAGAGAATCGGGATGTGGTGTTGGTTACAGAAGGGGATAAGAATAGTATTTTCGGGCGGAATTTGTTTAGTAATAAAAATTTAACTTTTGAACCGAGTTTGAATATTCCTACACCGGAGAATTATGTGTTGGGGCCAGGAGACGAGGTTATCATTGATATATGGGGAAATTCGGAAGCGACTGTTCGGCAGGTGATATCCCCGGAGGGGAGTATAAACGTATCGAATATAGGACCGATTTATTTGAATGGAAAACGGATTCAAGAGGCATCTTCTTATTTAAAAACGATGTTTAGTCGTATATATTCAGATTTAGCGTCAGAAAATCCATCAACATTTTTGAAAGTGTCGTTGGGACAAATTCGAAGTATTCAAGTGAACGTGATGGGGGAGATTGTCATGCCCGGGACCTATATGTTACCCTCTTTGGCAACGGTGTTTCACGCGTTGTATGCGGCAGGAGGTGTAAATAACGTGGGAACTTTGCGGGATGTCGTGTTGTATCGGAATGGAAAAGCCTTTAAGCACGTGGATGTTTATGATTATATCATGAATGGTAATAATAGTTTTGATATTACTTTGCAGGATGGTGATTTGATTAACGTGGGTACTTACGAGAAAATTGTCACTGTGGCTGGTAAAGTGAAACGTCCGATGCGTTACGAGATGAAGGGTGAGGAGAGTCTGAGTAAATTATTGGAGTATGCTGGGGGATTTACTAGTGATGCTTACAAGAAGAATGTGAATGTGAGCCGTAAGGGAGATTCCGAGTTTCAAATATATACTGTAGATAACGAAGATTTTGTTGATTTTACGTTGGCTGACGGTGATTCTGTTATGATTGATCCGATCATAAGTCGATACGAAAATCGCGTAACCGTGACAGGAGCGGTATATCGTCCCGGAAATTACGCGATAAATAATTCCATAAAGACAGTGAAGGATTTGATAAACGTGGTGGAAGGACCGCGGGAAGATGCCTTTTTAAATAGAACTATTTTATATCGAGAGAAAGAGGATTTAAGTCAAGAAATGCTTGCTGTTGATCTGGGAAAATTGTTAAGGGGTGAGATCGACGATATTCCATTGAAAAAGAATGACCGTTTGTATGTACCTTCAGCAACAGAATTGCGGGGAGATTACGTGATTGACATTCGGGGAGAGGTGAAGAATCCTCGAAAATATCCTTTCGTGGATAATATGACGTTGGAGGATGCAGTGTTACAAGCCGGTGGTTTGTTGGAGTCTGCCTCTATGGTACGGGTGGATGTTTCCCGAAGAATAAAGTCTCCTAATAGTACGGAGGAAGCTCCGGCTGAGGCTGAATTATTTACATTTGGTTTGAAGAATGGTTTGGTTGTGGAGGGAGATCCTGAATTTACACTTGAACCTTTTGATGAGATATATGTTCGTCGTTCCCCGGGATACCGTGAACAGCAGAACGTGACGGTGAATGGCGAGGTTCTTTACCCTGGTGTATACGCAAAGCGTTCATCCAATGATCGTCTTTCTGATATTGTAAAACGGGCTGGCGGGGTTACTTCCAAAGCCTACGTGAATGGGGCTCGTTTGTTGCGTCGGATGAATGCTGATGAATTGGCAAGAGTTAGTTCTGCTTTGCAGTTAGCTAAACATTCCAGTCGTGATTCTTTAGTGATAGATAGTATGTCTTTGGAAAAGGTTTATTACGTGGGAATCGATTTAAAAAAAGCATTGGAAAATCCGGGAGGTGAGGCAGACTTGGTACTTCGTGAAGGTGATGTGTTGCACGTTTCTAATTACGTGAATACAGTTAAGATTAGTGGTGCGGTGATGCATCCTAATGCTGTAACTTATCACAAGAAAATGAAATATAAGGATTACGTGGAAAATGCCGGAGGGTATAGTGTTGATGCGAAAAAACGGAGGGCATATGTGCTTTATCCAAACGGGACGCTTGCCGTATGCAAGGGAAATCGTACAAAGATAGAGCCGGGATGCGAGATTATTGTTCCGTTGAAATCCATGAACAAAAATCGGATGGGCTTACCGGAAATTTTGAGTTTGGCATCATCAACGACTTCGATAGCGGCAATGGTTACTGCAATTCTTAACAACACGAAATAGTATGGAACAGGAAGTAAAGCAGGCAAATCAGATGCCACAGGAGGAAGAAATTGATTTGGTCGAGGTGGTCCGGAAGTTGTGGAAAAACCGGAAACTGATACTGAAGATTACAGTCGTGTTTATGGTACTAGGGGTATTCGTGGCCCTGTTTAGTCCGAAAGAATATACTGCCGGATGTACGATGGTCCCTCAATCCGGGGATAAGAAAGTCGGTGGAAATTTGAGTGGACTGGCATCCATGGTCGGAATTAATTTAGGTGGGGCTTCTGGTGGTGAGGTTTTATCTCCGACAATTTATCCTAAAATTGTGGCAAGTATTCCCTTTAAGAAGGATTTGATGGCGACCCCGTTGAAGTTTGAAGGGTATGATCAACCGATCACGTTATTGGATTATTATACAAAGGATGAATACCAGAAATTTAGTTTTGGAGGTACAATTGCGAAATACACGATTGGTTTACCGGGAGTGATCATAAATGCAATTCGGGGAGAGGATACAACTATGATTTCCGCGGGTCAAGGGAGTGCGATTCAGTCTCTTTCAAAGGATGAGAAGAAGATGTCGGAGATGTTGAATGATATGATTTCTTTGAACGTGAATGATAAAGACGGTTACGTGCAATTGTCTGCGTCATTGGGAGAACCTTTGGCTGTAGCTCAGTTGGCTGAACGGGCTCAAGAGTTGTTACAGACGTATATTACGGATTTTAAAATCGAGAAGGTGAAGTCAAATTTGACTTTCGTGGAGCAACAATATGATGCTGCAAAAAAACGTTACGAGAAGATGCAGGATAGTTTGGCTCGTTTCAGAGATGCGAACAAGAGTTTTTCTTCTGCCGTGGCAAAGACTCAGGAGGAGGCTTTAACGAATGAGTATAATCTTGCTTATAGCGTGTATTCCGAGTTGGCAAAACAGATGGAACAGGCTAAGATTGCCGTGAATGAAACCACACCGATTTTGACGATCGTGGAACCTGTTGTAGTTCCGATTGAACGTTCTAAGCCTAAAAGGGGATTAATTTGCGTGTTGTTTACGTTCTTGGGAGGTTTTGCAGGAGTGGGTACGGTTTTGGCATTACCTTTCGTGGCTAATATTTTTGGAAATGATAAATTGAAACGGTTTATAAAGGAATAAGTTTGTAGCCGGGGATCCGGTTTTCATATTACAGGAGGTGTGTCAAATGTATTGGCATACCTCTTTTTGTGAGAAGTTTTTTACCTTTGCGGTATATGGGGACTGGAGCGTGTGATAAAATATTTGATAGTCTTTGAAAATGATTGATTTTGAACAGTTAGCACGAAATATGAAGGGAGACGTGATGACGGATTCTCTTCATCAAATGATTTATGCGACAGACGCATCGGCTTATTGGGAGATACCGTTGGCTGTTGTATATCCTCGGGATGCCTCGGACGTGAAGGAATGTATCAAGTTTGCCAGAAAAAATGGGATTACATTGATTCCCCGTGCCGCGGGAACTTCTTTAGCGGGGCAGGTGGTAGGGAATGGGGTGGTCGTTGATGTGTCCCGGTATATGAATCACGTGCTAGAGATAAATGAAAAAGAGCATTGGGTTCGGGTTGAACCGGGGGTAGTGCTGGATGAATTGAATATGCAGGTAAAGTCGTTGGGATTGTTCTTTGGGCCGGAGACTTCTACTTCTAATCGTTGTTGTCTGGGAGGAATGGTGGGAAATAATTCGTGCGGTTCTCATTCTTTAGTGTATGGGAGTACCCGGGATCATCTTCTGGAGGCAAAAGTTATTTTGAGTGACGGGGAGGAGGCTTGGTTGAAGGGAATGGAGAAAGATGAGGTGAGGAATAAAATGGCGGAAGACACGTTGGAGGGAAAGATATACAGGTGTTCTGTGGAGATGTTGGAAAATAATAGAGAGGAGATTATTCAACATTTTCCGGACCCGGCTTTGCGGAGAAGAAATTCTGGGTATGCCATTGATCAATTGTTGTACTCGGATTACTTTGATGTTGTTTATGAGGAAAAGTTTAATTTGTGCAAGTTATTAGCCGGATCAGAAGGAACTCTGGCATTTGTGACCGAGTTGAAATTGAATCTTGTCCCGTTACCACCCAAAGAAAAGGCGGTAATTTGTGTACATTGCAGGACATTAGAGGAGGCGTTTGAGGGGAATCTGGTCGCATTGAAACACCACCCGGTGGCTATCGAGTTAATGGATCAGAATATATTAGAACTAAGTAAAGGAAATATAGAACAAAATAAGAACCGTTTTTTCGTTCAAGGTGATCCTGCTGCAATACTGATTGTTGAGTTGGCACAGAAAAGTAGGGAAGAGGTGGATCGGGTGGCAGACCAGATCGAAGCAGATATGAAGATGCACGGGTATGGGTATCATTTCCCGCGAGTGTACGGGAGTGATATTAATCGGGTGTGGAGTTTACGGAAGGCGGGACTAGGGTTGTTGTCCGGAATGCCGGGGAATGCGAAGCCCGTGTCCGTGATTGAGGATACAGCCGTGGCTCCGGAACGGTTACCTGCTTATATGAAGGATTTCGGGGAGATGCTGGAACGACTGGGATTGAAGTGCGTGTATCATGCACATATCAGTACGGGTGAGTTGCATTTACGTCCCGTGTTGAATTTGAAGGAGGAGAATGACCGGGTGTTATTCCGGCGTGTGGCGGAAGAGACGGCTAAGTTGGTGAAAAAGCATCGCGGCTCTTTAAGTGGAGAGCATGGTGACGGACGTTTACGAGGGGAGTTTATTCCATTGTTGTTCGGGGAGAAGGTGTATGGCTTGATGCAGGAGACTAAAGCTTGTTGGGACCCGGAGGGTATTTTTAACGCGAGGAAGATTGTGAATACGCCGCCCATGGATACCTCTCTTCGATATGAGGTAGGGGATTCGAACGTGACGTGTCGCACTTATTTTGATTTTTCAAAGGAAAAAGGTTGGTTGTGTGCTATTGAGCAATGTAATGGTTCGGGAGATTGTCGGAAATCATATGCTTTTGGTGGTACGATGTGTCCGAGTTTTCGGGCTACGAGAGAAGAGAGTCATACGACACGGGCTAGGGCGAATACGTTACGGGAGTTGATGACTCGTCCGAAAACGAAAAAGATATATGATCAGCGGGAGATTTTAGAAGTGTTAGATACCTGTGTTTCATGTAAAGCGTGTAAATCAGAATGTCCTTCTAACGTGGATATTGCTCGTTTTAAGGCAGAGTTCTTGCAACAGCATTATGATGTGTGCGGGGTTCCGATGAAGGCTTTTTTGATTGCCCGTTTGACAGAAATTCAGCGTTTGGGTACGATCTTACCGTGGTTTTATAATGCCGTCGTTCGAAACCGGATGACAGGCGGGATGTTGAAACGAATGTTGCATTTTGCCCCGGAGCGGGCGATTCCTACTCTTTATAAGACCACGTTGAAGCATTGGCTTGGTCGTTATCGGCGAAAGAATAGGGGTGAGATCGTGGGAAGAGTGTTTCTGTTTGCCGATGAGTTTACCAATTACATGGACGTGGAGATCGGGATAAAGATGATCGAATTGCTGGATCGGTTAGGGTATGAGGTTATTATACCGAAACACGTGGAAAGTGGACGGACAGCCATTTCGAAAGGTATGTTGAAGGTGGCGAAAGGGGTGGCCCGGAAGAATGTACTGTTGTTGAAAAGCTGGGTTACAGAAAATATTCCATTGGTAGGTATTGAGCCTTCGTGTATATTATCGTTCCGGGATGAATACCCGGATTTGGTAGGAGATGATTTGAAGGAAGAGGCCCTGAGGTTAGGAAAAAATTGCTTGTTGTATGACGAGTTTTTTACCCGGGAGATTCGTGCCGGAAGAATACGGGCAGAACAATTTACTGATCAACCGTTGAAGATTATGTTGCATGGGCATTGTCACCAAAAGTCGTTGGCCTCCGTTGAGCCTTCTAGAGAAATGTTATCTTTGCCAGTGAATTATAGCGTGGAGGTTATTCCTTCCGGATGTTGTGGGATGGCGGGAGCTTTCGGGTACGAGAAAAAACATTACGAGCTGTCCATGAAAATCGGGGAACAAGTGTTGTTTCCAGCTGTGAGGGATGCTGGGGAGGATGTTTGTATTTCAGCCCCGGGAACGAGTTGCCGACAACAAATAGAGGATGGTACGGGGAAACAGGCGTTGCATCCGATAGAAGTTTTGTACGAGGCATTGAAATGTACGAAGGAAAAATAACTTCGAATTTCGTCCTTCTTTCGTTTGATGTAAAGTATTAATGTTATATTTTTGAAGTTCAAATTTTTAATTTGACCAAAAGGTAGACGTGAGTAAAGAATTAATAAAATGGATATGAAGAATTTTGCAATTATTGGCGTGGCAGGATATATAGCTCCAAGGCATTTGCGAGCCATAAAAGACACGGGAAATCAGTTGGTAGCTGCTTATGACAAGTTTGACAGCGTGGGTATCATGGATAGTTATTTCCCGAATTGTGCTTTTTTCACGGAGATGGAGTTGTTCGATCGTCATTGTTCAAAATTGAAGAAGACAGCCGAACGGGTGGACATGGTATCAATCTGTACGCCGAATTATTTGCATGATGCTCATATTCGTTATGGTTTGCGTTTGGGGGCTGACGTGATTTGCGAGAAACCGTTGGTATTGAATCCTTGGAATATAGATGCGTTGGAGGATGTGGAGAAAGAGACAGGACATAAAGGGTACACGATCCTGCAATTGCGTTTACACGAGTCAATAAAAGCTCTGAAAAAGAAGATCGAGGAAGGACCGAAAGACAAGGTGTATGACGTGGATTTGACTTATATTACTTCTCGCGGAAATTGGTATTATACGAGTTGGAAAGGGGACGAGCGGAAGAGTGGGGGTGTCGCCACGAATATTGGGGTCCATTTTTATGATATGTTGTCATGGATCTTTGGTCCGGTGAAGGAAAATATAGTACATGTGATGAGTCACGACCGGGTTGCCGGATTCTTGGGATTGGAAAAGGCTCGTGTACGTTATTTTTTGAGTATAAATGCTGATAATTTACCGGAAAATGCCGTGCAAGGGGAGAAAAGAACTTACCGTTCTATCCGTATTGAGGGGGAGGAATTTGAATTTAGTCAGGGATTCACGGAACTGCATACAGAGAGTTATCGGAAAATTTTGGCAGGAGAAGGGTTCCGTATAGAAGAAGCCCGTAATTGTATCGGGATAGTTCATGATATTCGACACGCAACCCCAATTGGTTTAAAAGGGGATTATCATCCCTTGGCTAAATTACCATTGGTAAAACATCCTTTCGGTTGGGGAAGGTGATAAAAACTAAAAGATAAAAGTTAAAAACTAAAAGATAAGAATTAGAAGATAAAAACTAAGGGTAAAAACTAAAAATAAAGGGAAAATGAAGATTATTGATAATGGGTTGTTAGATGAGGTTTCTCGGCAGGCTGCGGAGAGTCCGCGTCTGAGGATGAATTATAATTTTCACGATACGTTGGAGGCTAATGCTCAACGCTTGTTGAATGCTCTGGAGCCGGGGACTGAATTACCTGTGCATAGACATTGTTTTACCGCAGAGACTTATATCGTGCTGCGCGGTGAAATTAACGTGTTTTTTTATGATGATGACAAGCGGGTGACCGAGTCCGTGACCTTGAATCCGTTGAAAGGTGAATATGGTATTCATATACCTGCCGGGCAATGGCACACGTTGGAAGTCGTGGAAAAAGGAACCGTGATTTTTGAAGTGAAAGATGGGCCGTACCGTCCGTTGGGGCCGGAAGATAGACTGGACTAATTTTAGATTCATGATTTTAGATTTTAGTCGCACGAGCGTTCGCTTTGGACGAGTTACAGATTCTTTCTCCTCTAAATTCTAAACTCTACATTTTAAATTATTGTGTATGTATAATAAGTTATTAAATAAAAAGGCAAAGTTGGCATTAGTCGGGTTGGGGTATGTCGGGTTACCGATAGCACTAGAGTTTGCCAAGAAGATTTCCGTGATCGGTTTTGATATTAACGAGGAACGGTTGGCAAAGATGAGAAAGAAAATCGACCCGTGTAATGAGTTGGGGCCGGAAGCATTTGAGAATAGTGATATTTATTTTACTTCTTCCGTGGATGAGTTACGGGAAGCGTCGTTTTTTATTGTGGCGGTTCCGACCCCGATAGATAAGTTTAATCAACCGGATTTGAAACCCCTGCTGGCGGCATCCCGCACGGTAGGAATGGCCTTAAAGAAGGGAGATTACGTAGTTTATGAATCTACGGTCTATCCGGGTTGTACGGAAGAAGATTGTGTCCCGGTGTTGGAAGAGGTTTCCGGACTGAAAGTTGGAATTGATTTTAAGATCGGTTATTCTCCGGAACGTATTAATCCGGGCGACAAGGTTCATACGTTGGCTAACACGGTAAAGATTGTTTCAGGATGTGATGCAGAGACTTTGGAAACGGTGGCTAAGGTTTACGAGTTAGTAGTGAAACCGGGAGTACATCGGGCTCCGAATATTAAGGTGGCCGAGGCCGGGAAGATTATTGAAAATACACAACGGGATGTGAATATAGCTCTGATGAACGAGTTATCCATTATTTTCAGTCGTATTGGTATCAACACGTATGACGTGCTGGAGGCCGCGGGGACGAAATGGAATTTCTTGAAGTTTTATCCCGGTTTAGTGGGAGGACATTGCATCGGGGTGGATCCCTATTACTTGGTGCATAAGGCAAAAGAGCTGAAGTATCATCCGCAAATGATTAATGCCGGACGGTTTGTAAATGATTCGATGGGAGGATATATAGCCAAGAAGATTGTGAAGAAGATGATCGGGATGGGAAAGAATATCTTGGGCGCTCGAGTGTTGGTTATGGGGGTTACGTTTAAAGAGGATGTATCGGATATTCGGAATTCGAAAGTTGTGGATATAGTGAACGAGTTGAAAGATTTTGGTGTGGATGTAGATGTTACGGACCCGAATGCAGATTCCGAAGAAGTGATGCATGAATACGGTTTTAAGTTGATCGAGAAGCCCCGGGCAAATTATGATGCTGTCATCGTGGCAGTAGCGCATAAGGAGTACATGGAGCTGGACGAGGAGTATTTCCGTGGATTGACATACGAACACGCTGTATTGGGAGATATAAAAGGAATTTACAGGGGGAAAATTCACCTGATGAAATACTGGAGCCTATAAATAAAATGATAACTTCGCGTCAGAATTTAATGATATGAAAGGAATTGTATTAGCCGGTGGATCCGGGACTAGGTTATATCCAATTACGAAAGGCGTATCAAAGCAGTTATTGCCGATATATGATAAGCCAATGGTATATTATCCCATTTCAGTATTAATGCTGGCGGGAATCAAGGATATTTTAATTATTTCAACCCCGCAGGATTTGCCGGGGTTCGAGCGTTTGCTCGGTGATGGCTCCGATTACGGGGTTCATTTCACGTATGCGGAACAGCCAAGCCCAGATGGGTTAGCACAAGCATTTATTATCGGGGAGGAGTTTATCGGAAATGATTCGGTTTGCTTGGTGTTGGGGGATAATATTTTTTATGGACAGCATTTTACAGGAATGTTGTTAGATGCCGTGAAAGCTGCGGAAGGGGAGGATAAAGCAACTGTTTTTGGTTATTGGGTAAATGATCCTGAACGTTACGGAGTGGCCGAATTCGATCAAGACGGGAATGTGCTGAGTATTGAAGAAAAACCGAAGAATCCGAAATCGAATTATGCCGTGGTCGGGTTGTATTTTTATCCGAACGAAGTGGTTCGTGTTGCTAAAGAGATAAAACCGTCCGCTCGTGGGGAGTTGGAAATTACTTCTGTGAATCAGACCTTTTTGGAGGCTGGTGATTTAAAAGTTCAGTTGTTGGGACGTGGATTTGCTTGGTTGGATACAGGAACTCATGATTCATTGGCTGAAGCTTCTAATTTTGTAGAAGTTATCGAAAAACGTCAAGGGCTGAAGATTGCTTGTTTGGAGGAGATTGCTTATATGAAGGGATGGATAGATGCGGAGCGTTTGAGGGCTGTGGCTCAACCGATGATCAAAAACCAGTATGGACAGTATTTATTGAAATTACTGCAGTAATTTCAATAAGTTGCAGGTTGGCAGGTTACAGGTTACAAGTTATTTACAGGTTATAAATTGTTTATGGGGACGGTTAGGTGTTTTGAGGATTTTAAGATTTGGCAGGATGCCCGTTTGTTGGTAAATCAGGTTTACTTGTACACTGCAGGAGTGAAGGATTATGGGTTTAATGATTAGGTTAGAAGGGCGGCA
>ULVU01025859.1_pt1 | contig 13192 bp, 8 predicted proteins | sample 1959731 | NCBI WGS metagenome assembly ULVU01 (sample SAMEA4835794, study PRJEB28245) | human gut metagenome | biome: gut microbiome; material: fecal sample | place: Denmark | collected 2008 | reverse complement strand
GATGGTATTTTAACCGTATCTTCTTTAATGATATAGGCTCTGTCAATTCCAACTCTTCCCAAAAAGAGTCCGTATTCAAAAAGCACATTATCTCTTGCTGTATTATATTCTTGATTTCGGATTCTACTAATATCGTCAGCGGCAAATACCATAAAACCAAAATCAAACAAACTTGCAGACTTAAGTAAGGTTTCCAAAAAGCCTTCATTAAATTGAAATATGCCGTCATTCCAAATATAACAATCATAGTCTGGCTCAAAGAATGTTTTAATTCTTTGAACAACAGCTAATCCTTCAGTAGATGATCCTATAAATATCCTTGGTTTCATTTATTGTATTTCTTTATATATGTTCCACACTTCGTTATGCAATCGTTTCAAGTTTTCAAGCTTAGAGGGATTATTTCTAAATATATATTCGGTTCCATCTACAGATTTTAATCTATTTGCTTCCGACTCGTTTTGACATAAGTGGTAAAGCTTGAGCCATAAAACCCGAACCAAGTCTAGGTAGTAAGAATTGCGATATTCTTCGATATTAATATCATAGCAGATTGCATTTATATCAAAACTGGTTAGGTCTATATTTACTGATGCATCCGCTTTTACATTTTTAAGGAATCGAATCATCTTTTTGAGTCGTCCTTCGGTGTATGAACTTCTCGTGTTGATTCTATCTATACTGAGGAATGGATAGTCTGGTCCAAGACGATCATTCTTTTGTTTATCGTAAATGTGAATGCCTCTATATACATCGCCATTTCCACTAATGTATCCAAAAGAATCATGCCATGAAGCAACAACAACGTCAACATCACGATGTAGGTTTTGGTTCGTTATACGTATGGATTTTGGTTTCGTAATATCGCATATTACATAATGAGATTGCAAAATTCGTTCGTCTTCCAAACGAAGTTGTCTTAAATCATAATTTGCATCTCCAGTATATCGATTAAAACTGTTGACCCAATTTTTTATTCGCATCGTTTCAGCATCATATGAGTAGGGATGATTTTCAACAAATGCTTTAGCTTTGCTGTAATCTGTGTCTTGAAATTTACTGGTAATTGTAAGCAAGTCAATATCACTAACACCACGAATATGAGTTCTAGTCATTACAGAACCCTGATACCGAAAATCGACACTTTGCTGTAGTTCTCTTTGCAAATGCGATTTTGTATTTTCACCTGCTTCTAAAGTCTTGTTCGTATATATAGGGTCAACTTCATTCATGGCAAGCTTTACATATTTTGCAATATCCTTGTCTATGCCAGAAAGGGAAGAAATGGAATTCAGTCGGACTTCTCTAAGAGAATCCGGATTGTATCTACTTTCGATACGATTAATAAGACTTGTATAATCAGCCATAATTACACTTTTAATGGTTAAACTTGATTTATAGCCACAAAATTAATACGCATCTATGCATCCTTTTTGCATAACAAATTTAAAGTTGAAAAATCGCATCTAATTGCTTCCTTTTGAAGAATACTCAGAAGCCCTCTCTGCTACCATACGACTATCAGCCTCTTCTTCCATTATGGTATATGTTTTAGGCCGCTTATCAATATGTTTGATATTAAACTTATCTTCTACCATTTCGAGCTCTGTTATATTTTTAAATGTCACATACATAAACATAGTGGTCACAACGTGAATCCCTAATTGGACCTCTTTTGCTTCAAGACTCTTAGCTTGGTGGTTTTCTTCATTTCGTAAGTTCACAAGAATATCAATATACTGTGCAAACTTCTGGTCAATAGGTTTGTCACTATATTGCAGTTTGTTTAATTGCATACAATACAACGCATTACTCAGAGCCGCATATTCAACTTCACCATTTTTATCAGTAACCTCTTTGTCTTTAATAAGGAAATGAAGCTTCTTTAAGTATGATTCATACCCTGTTACAAGGGTCTTAAGATAAATGCGTTTCTCTGCCAAAGTAAGGGTATTCGGACTACAATAAAGTTTGAACATAGCATTGAGTATTGTATCAGCCAAACCATTATATTTGCTAATGCTGAATACTTTAATCACCTTTACCATCCAAATGAATGCCTCTTCAAGTGTTCTGTTGGTTCCTGCTATTCCAACAAATTCCTCCCGGATTAAGGGAAGCATTTTACTTTGCAGATTCTCTATGGTATAGGCTTTTTCCTCTTGTTCGCGATAGCGTTCATATATGGCATGGCCCATCTGCTGCATCAGAGTCTGATAAAACTCTTGATTTTCAAACAATTTACGGTAAGCATCGGTCTGTGTCGTATAACACTGCTGAGCAGCTTTACTGAAAATATCCGGGAAGATGCTCTCTACAAATTGATTCTCATCGTTACCTACAGCTTGTTTCTGCATTTTGTTCGTTGAAGATTTCTGTATCAGGTCAAAGATACCTTCCACCATTACCCGGTCAGCTTCTGAGAACTCACCACGGAACATGCTATTTACCTTGGCAATAATATTATCCAGCAAATCACGAGTATCTTCAGGCTTACGACCTGCTTCTGGATTCTCTCCTTTAATCTCAGGCTTGTCACCATCCAAAGATATATGCATCATTTCATTTGCCTTGATTGTATTGTTAACAAGACGCACCTTTTTGTCCAAATCAACTCTTTCTCGAGGATTTTTTGGTAATACACGATAGAGGTAATCGGCATATATATATGACTTCATTAACGAGCTGTCAAAGGTACGGGCGATCTGCGCCATATAAGCATAGAAACGAATGAAATTCTTAATTTTACCTCGCACAATGAAACGAATTTCTTCATCCAGATCCTCAAACCTATCTACAATTGGCTTTAATGCATTGGATAATGCACCCAGTTTTGACTTGTTTTTCTTGTACTGTGTAGCAATAAGCAGTTCATAAAATTTTTCTTCATCTTCAGTGGTCCAAAGGTGGTAAAGCTCGATGTCTTTGTGAAACTGATATACATAATTCACATCAACAGGATTGATTAACTCTGTACCCTTATAGAATGGTTCGAAAGCAGTTTTAATTTCTTCAGAACTATTTACAAAATCAAAAACGTATGTATCTTCTTTCAAAGGATTGGCACGATTCAGACGAGATAGAGTCTGTACTGCTTTCACATTTTTCAGTTTCTTATCTACGAACATTGTGTGAAGCATCGGTTCATCAAATCCGGTTTGATACTTATCCGCCACAATCAGCATGTTGTAAAAGTCACTTGCGAAGTAGAGCGGAAGTTTATCTTCAGATATGCTCTTTTCTCCCCTCGTATTGAGTTTTGGCTCAGTGTATTCCACACCGTTATATTCCACCGTGCCGGAAAATGCCACCATCGGATTGATGTCTATAATATGATGTTTTCTGCAATACTCCTTAACTGCAAAAAAGTAACGTACTGCATGAGCACGACTGGAGGTTACGACCATTGCCTTAGCTCTTCCTGCCATATTTTGAAGAGTCACTTCACGAAACTTCTCAACGATAATAGCAGTCTTTTTATTGATAGTATCCTTGTGATTATCATGGAACGCTTTCAAAGCAATCGTTGCTGGCGTCTCTTCGTAATCAGGGTTATCCTCTGATTGACGGGCTATTTCATATGAAATCTGGTACGTAGTATAGTTTTTCAACACATCTTTGATAAAGCCTTCTTCAATAGCCTGTAGCATAGAATAGTTATGATAGGCCTTGTATTTATCCTTATCGGGGGTTTCACCCTTTTCAACTAAAATACCAAAGGTCTGAAGAGTCTTGGGCTTTGGAGTAGCTGTAAAAGCATAAAAAGAGAGATTTTTATGCTGACCTTGACTTAGCAGGTCGAGCATCAACTTGTCTTGTTCTTTCTCCAGTTCTTCAACACTTTTTTCTTCCCAGTCAGCAAGTTCCTTCAGGGCTTCGTCTGTATCAGCCAGAGCTGCTTTCAGCTTCTCCGCACTCTTTCCACTTTGACTGGAATGAGCCTCATCTACCACGACCGCATAACGATTACCGCTGTGTGAAGTGATTTGCTCATAGATTTGAGGAAAGCGTTGCAGTGTTGTAATGACAATACCTGTTTTCTCTGAGTTGATGGCATCACGCAGCTTTTCACTAGCATTTGCATCTTTTTCCGTGATAGTAGTTACCGTGCCCTCTACATGTTCAAAACCGAGTATGGTGTCTTGAAGTTGTTTGTTCAATACACGTCGGTCAGTCACTACAAACACGCCTTTGAATATGTGATTGTTGTGATTGTCGTGTAGTGAAGAAAGCCGATATGTCAGCCAAGCAATGGAATTGGATTTGCCGGAACCTGCTGAGTGCTGAATCAAGTAATTGCATCCTGAACCAGTCTGTTCTGTATCCGCGATAAGTTTTTCCACCACATCCAATTGATGATAGCGTGGGAAGATAATCTTTACACTTTTGTCTGATACCTCTTTCTCTTTTCCATGCCTGTCTTTGATAATAGCAATCTTTTCTTCCTCTTGACGCATGATGTAACGTTGGAGGATTGCCAACAATACATCGCGGCGCAGGACATCTTTCCATAGATAAGATGTCACATACTCATCATCATCGCGTTGCGGATTGCCCGCACCACTCACGTTACCGGATCCATTGCTACCTTGATTGAAAGGCATGAAGAATGTTTTTTCTCCTTTCAATTCGGTTGCCATTGCAGCCTCATACAGGTCGCAGCCGAAATAAGCCAGAATACGATTGTCAAAGTGGAACAACGGTTCTTTCGGATTTCTATTTGTCTTCCATTGCTCGATAGAGTCACTTAAGTCTTGATTGGTAAACTGGTTTTTCAATTCTATAGCCACAACAGGAATACCATTGAGAGAGAGTACCATGTCGATAGAGTTCTTCACATCCTTACTGTACACGAACTGGCGGGTACACTCCAATACGTTTTTATTGTACTTCTCTATCAGTTCGGGATTAAGCGTTGATGTGGGAGCGAAGAAGCAGAGTTTCAATGGAATGCCGAAGTCGTTCACTCCATTGCGCAACGTATGTATCAACCCATACTTCAGGATGTCACCTTGTATAGTTTTATACAATTGTGTCTTTACACCATTACCATATTTACGTTCAAACTTTTCCCAAACTTTCGGCTGGGAATCTTTGATAAAGCGAATCAAAGTATCAAGATCAATGGCTTTTTCCTTGTCATATGTGGCTTGATTTCCTTTGATATAGCCACCTTCCGTGAGCAGATATTGTTCAATATCCGCTTCAAAGTTTTTCTCGTATAAACCTGTATGTGCCATAGTACAATTAATCTTTTTTAGAGTAAGTCCTGTTTTTATTGCCTCCGTGGGCTTCCAAATATCCGAATTCAGCCAACTGACGCAGATAACGTTTGGCTGTTGTTTCGGTGAAGCCGAAAACACTGACAATTGTTTCGGTCTTTATTTCGTCTTTATCGGCCATAAACAATAAAATATCGACCAATTTCTCAGCAATGGATAGCTTTATCGACCATTTATCGACCATTTTTTTAGTTAAGTCTGTTTTATCGACTACTTCTACCGACTTAACATACTGTTCGATGTCATGCTTCAAATGAGTGCAGTGCAACTCGGCCATGCAATTAAGGAATATTTCTATATCCTCATTTTCTTTTGTATCGATAAGAGCTTGTATGTATTCCCCCTTATCTTCTTTGAGTACCTTTGTTGGCAGCACGTCATATTCCATTTGTAAAAGGTTCATCAGCAGGCGGCTGGTTCTGCCGTTGCCATCTGCCCATGGATGAATGGTTACAAGTTCATAATGTGCCCAAAAACTCAGTTCGTATATTGCAGCAATATCACCAGTATCAAGTGCTTTACGGCGAACATTAAGTTCTTTGCAAAATGCTTCCAGTTTCTGAGGCACTTTCATCCAATTCATATAAGAGCGTCCACCTGCTCCGGCAGTAACATTCAGTTTGCGCAAATCTCCTTTTGAAGCGTCAAAATTACCACCCAAAGAATTATATTCAGCCCCTGTTCTTGCCATAACTTTAGAGGCAAGCGTGATTAGAGAATCCACTGTGATGTTTTCGTGACGCTTTATCCATTCCCGACCATATTCGTATGCGTTTTTCAGGTCAAGGTTCATCAATTGCTCAACCATCGGTTTACCTTTTGCGGTAATACCCTCGTCAAACAGGAGCTGGGCTTCCACTTCTGTCACGGTGCTGCCCTCAATAGCCGTGGAATGGGTAATAAGCGAGTAGAGATAGAATTTGTCGTAGTCTATCTGATTCGATATTCCCAAATCCTTGTGCTGTTGAAGCAATCGCAGCAGTATGTCCTTGTTATCAGATGTCATAGCTTAAACTTTTTTCTTTCCAGTGACATATTCGTAGATAATGCTCTTTTTGTAGTCCTTCAACTCTGCAATCTTTTGTTGCTTAAGGGAGATGAGGGAGTCGATTTGAGACGTTCTATTTTTGAGGTAGTCCACAATCAATTGCTGTTCATTAAAAGCTGGCATGCAAACAACAAAATTAGTAAGCATTGGCATTCTGACAGACGGCACCGTGGATTGTGCACTACCCATATCCATTATTTTACAGAACAAAGAACTTAGATAGTAAAACAAAAAGTACGTATTGACCTCTTTAAAATTAGCCATTCTATACACTCTCTGGTGTACCGCATATTTTCCAAAAGCATGATGAAATACTCGTCCTGCGCCTGCGCCATCTCCAGCCATTAAAATACCTTCTCCTTCAAAAGTCCAAGAGTTGCTGTGTTCAATAATTGGAGATCTAACATAGAACTTGTATACTCCTTCTTTTTCAGAATCTTGGGTATCTTTATCACCAGTAGTAATTCTACATAAAAATTTCAATCTCTTTGTACTCCAGCCCTCTGGTATCTCGCCAATCCACTCAACCCCGCTATCCTTCATTTTTGCGTTAGGGTCAAGCCCTTTGGTGACGACTTCTGTAATTACAGACTGTTTGTAAGCCTGTAATTCGCCAATCATTTCATCCTGCAAAGCAATCAAAGAGTCTATCTCATTACATTTCTGGTCAAGGAAAGTGGCAATGGATTGCTGCTCTAGTTTAGGTGGAAGAATGGCATCTACTAAATAGAAAAATGGAGAATAAAGCCTTAACCTACTATCTATAATTCCTTTAGAATAACTCTTAAAGCGACTTTTATATAAATCTGTTCGAAATAAATAATGATAATAAGACGGAGATATCGTATCCACAGGCTTATATATACAATATGCAGGACTAACAATACCATCAAATTTTGTTGTTCCAAAGCTTCCTTTCCATGCTAACATGATGTTTGATACGAAATCGTTTATATAGCATTTTTTATAACCAACTAATGAATCTGCACGTGTTATAAATTCACCAACATCAATTTTTTCTGATGTTGGAGCTATCCCGTAGTATTCTGATACGGATAATAATCTTTCTGTTCCATTTTCAGATAATTCTGTACGTTCGCTATATATATTCTTGATACGAACAACCTCCCATCCACTCGGAATCTCCCCAATCCAAGCGACACCACTATCCTTATATGTATCGTAAGTATTTGCCATAATTATCCCAATATCTTATTTATCAACTCCGCCTCCTGCTTCTCCAATTCTTTCAAGCGGGCAAAGATATCCTCACTCTTGCGTGGAGCCACATACTTATAAAATTCGCGTGTAAAGGGAATCTCATAACCAACTTTGGTCTTCTTCTCGTCAATCCAAGCGTCAGGCGTGTACGGAATAACATTCTTCTGCATATACTCTTCGATATCCTCTATCCAAGGTACTATTTCTGTATCGCGTTTCTTCGGGTCCGGCTGTACTTTCCCTTTTTTGAGAACAGGCTCACCCGTCTCTTTATCCACCAACGGACGTTCGATGGTTAACTTGGAGTACTTAAAATAGTCATTGTCAAGCACCTTGCTTTCTACTTTCAAAGCCCCGTCCTCACTCTGATAGCTCCAGTCTGTAAAATCCTTGTAAGCCTCCGTGATAAGCTCCCGACAACGGTCACTGATCTCTACTCGCTTATTGCCAAGACTCTTTCGCCGCTTATCGTAACATTGACTTGCATCTATAAGCTGCACTTTACCTTGACGTTCTTCACTCTTGTTCTTAGTGACAATCCAAATATAGGTGGCAATACCTGTATTGTAAAAGAGGTCGTTAGGCAACTGTACAATAGCCTCCAACCAGTCGTTTTCCAAGAGATAGCCCCGGATTTCACTCTCGCCGCTACCAGCATCCCCTTTGAAAAGGCTGCTGCCGTTCTGAATGATTGCCATTCTACCCTCATCTTCTTTCAGCTTGGCTATGCCATTTAGCAAGAACAGCATCTGGCCATCACCAATGGCAGGAAGTCCGGGTGCAAATCTACCGGCTTCACCCAACGTATATTCATCCTCTACAGCCTTCTTCGAGGTTTTCCATTCTATACCAAAAGGTGGATTTGAAATGATATAGTCAAACTTATAACCAGAGAACTTGTCATCCCCAAGAGTATCTCCCTGACGCATATTGTCAGCATTGCCACCCTTGATAAGCGTATCGGCTTTAGCAATGGCAAAGGTTTGGTTGTTCAATTCCTGACCGTAGCTTGTAATCTCCGCTTCCGGGTCAATCTTCAGGAAACGTTCGGTAAGGCAACCCAGCATTTGGCTTGTACCCATCGCCATATCATAGATAGAAGCAGTAATACCTTCACGCTCCAACTTCTGTTCATCGTTGCCAACAAGCAGTTCTGCCATGAGGTAGATAATGTCGCGGGCGGTAAAGTGTGCTCCTGCCTGTTCGTCATAGCTTTCCGAGAATTTGCGCACCAGCTCTTCGAAGATGTATCCCATATCCACACTAGTCAACACATCGGCTCCAAGATAAGCTTTGGCGGTACAGAACTCTTTAATGACAAGATACAGCACATTGTTATCAGCCATCTTTTGGAGTTCACGGTCGAAGTCCATACGATGTATGATGTCAATTACATTTTCAGAGAAATGATTGAGATATGATTCAAAGTTCTCTTTGATATTCTCGGGGTCGTTCAGCAGGCTTTGAAATGTGAACGGAGAAAGGTTATAGAATTGCTGCCCGGCAGCTGTTTCCAAGAATCCCTTTTTCACCACAATGCCATCTTTATCAAGTTTGGCATTTGTATCAAGAACAGCCTGCTTGGTAGGTGCAAGGGTATCTTCAAAGCGTTTGATAACGCACATGGGAAGAATGACATTACCATACTCGTGAGGTTTATAAATACCTACTAACTTATCTGCGATAGCCCAGATAAGGTTTGCTTTCTCTTGAATATTAATCGTTGTTTGTTGCTGTATATTGTTGTTCATATTAACGCACTGCATTATGTCTAGCTAAATTAAAGTTTAACGTCTATTACTTGATTACGGCTACCAAGTTCGCCTTTATCTGTGCAGTGATTCTGCATAGATGAATATTTTTTCATACAATCATAGATTTTTTTGCCAAATTCATCCCTAAACCAAACTGGAGATAGGACTTCAACATCTGGTCCGAATGAAAAAATCTGCTGTTCTAATTCTAAAGTGTGATATAGGGTAAGCGAAATGACACAATCTTTTTCGCTTACCGTTTTTTGCGATTTATGAATAGGCTTGGAGGTTACATATTTAAAACGATGCGGAGAGAATTTTAATTGAAATTCTTCTAATTTTGCATCATATGGCACTGTGACCCCAACCACATTATCAAAATAGGAATTGAAATCAACAATTTCATTTTTACGAAATATATACGTACTTAATGCAAGGCTTTTGATTCTGTCGAAAGCTAGATTTTTAATTCGTTCTTCCTTTTCATCTAAACCAAACAGATACCATCTACCATTGTACTGCTTTACGAAATAGGGATGCAATATGTGCTGATGATGGTTTCCATTTGCAGATATATATTCAATTTCCAACGGTTGGTGGTTGATTGTAGCATCAATAATGTCAGAAAGATATTCTAATCCTTTTAATTGTTCATTTTGTCCAAATGAAACAAGATTTTCAGCGTTGTTTTTGACACCAAATCTGATTTCAAGATTAGAGATGACTTCTTCCAGCCATCCGTTTGAAGGCAACCCCCTGTATTTTCCTAACATTTCTATGGTAGAGCGAAGATTCTGTACCTCTGAAACAGAAAGTTCATTTTTGTAAATAGAAAAATCTGGTTCTGAATAACGATAGTAGCATTTCTTACCATCATACGGAATAGCATCAAGGTAAACTCTATCTGGAAGCATTTTGCGAATAGCACTAAAATCACCACGCAGCTGACGTTCCAAAATCATGGACTTACAACCATTAGCATCATAAAGTTTATCGTTGACTTTTTCCAGCAAGTCTTCAATATTATATTTATGGTGATAATCGCTAAAGCATCGGTCTAAAACCATAAACCTATATTCCGCATTTTTATTCTTAGGCATAGTACTGAATCTGTTATATAGTAAAATTTGTCGGAACTTTAAAATACATAGTATCTTCCTTTGTAGAATGCAGCAAATCTTTCACATCTACATCAAGAACATTAGCAATCTGCAACAATGTTTCCAATCCCGGTTGTGAAGTGTTTGTGCACCATTTGGAAACCGTTGCCGGGTCTTTCCCTAATTGTTCTGCCAGCCATTTATTGGTCCGCTTCTTTTCAACAAGAACAACTTTGATTCGATTTATATCCTTCGTTGCTTCCATTTTGGATTATGTTATTTACCTTACCATGCAAAAGTAATGAATTTATTTCATTCAAGCATCATTCAATTTATATGATTTTCCATTGAAATTGCGAATTACATCAATATTTATGGCCATCATTTACTCAAACCCGATAAAATTGTCTAACTTTACGTATATCATTTATATCAAAAATATTATGACAATAGAAAAACTGACAACATTAGCCTTTTCCATGTATTCCAACAAAGGCGCTTATGCTCTTTTGCTTGGTTCAGGAATATCACGCTCTGCACATATACCAACAGGATGGGAAGTTGAAACAGCTTTAATAGAACAGCTGGCAGCTTCAAAAAAAGATATTATAAAGGATAATCCGCACCAATGGTTTAAAGAAAGATATGAGAAAGAAGCCTCGTATTCATTCCTGTTGGAAGAGTTGGTAAAAACACCCACTGAACGAGTGCAGTTAATGAAACAGTTTTTTGAGCCCACTGAAGAAGAAAAAGAATTGGGCTGGAAACAACCAACAAAAGCCCATAAAGCAATTGCCAAATTGGTAAAAGCCGGTTATATCCGCATTATTTTGACGACTAATTTTGACAGATTGTTAGAACAGGCATTTGAAGCAGAAGGAATAACACCTCAAGTGGTTTCTCATGAAGCCGCCATTTCACAAGCTACGCCACTTACTCATTGTCAGATCCCTACAATTATTAAAATCAATGGTGATTATATTGATTGCCAATTTAGGAACACGACAGAAGAATTGGATGATTACCCTCCAATAATGAGACGATACCTTGAACGAATTTTTGAGGATTATGGGCTTATAACTTGCGGATGGTCTGGAGAATGGGATAAAGGACTTATTAAAATTATATCTGAAGCAACAACCCCAAGATATAATTCGTTTTTCGCAACTATTGGTATAGCCAAAGAAATATTGCAGGAATTAACACGACTAAGACACGGTGAACTATTACCTATAAATGGTGCTGATGAATTATTCTCAGATTTATTGGAGCATGTTTCTGCTTTAAATAAGAATAATATCAGTAAGAATATGGGACATGATATAATGATTGCAAAATGCAAAAAATATCTATCATCAAGTCAGTACGATATTGAGTATATGGATTTAGTGGAACGATTAGGCAATGACGCCTATGATATAATAAATGCCCATGCTAAATATAACTTTGCCCTAACACAGGAATCTTTTTCAAATTATTTGGAACTTCACAAAAGCGCAATTACTCCTTTGATAGAAGTCGCAATTTTGGCAATCAGATGGGGTAAATGGTATCACATCAAGCCTTTTGGTGAATTATTGGTAAAATTATGTATCAAGCCTTTTAAAAACGGCGAGAGCTTCATAGAAGGAACTCAGTATATACACTCAATAGCTCCAATACTATTATTAAATGCCATCGGTATTGCCTGTATTAAATACAGTAAATTCAGAGAACTTGATAGTATTTTGAAACTATCCGTCCCTGCTCCTAATTTTATGACTGTTTCATATAGAGAGCCATTGTTAACCTTGTTGGGTAGCACTCATTGGAATTATGAAACATGGAATGAATTAATAGGACAACGTTATTATTATCCTATCAGTTTCTTTTTGCTCAATGAATTGCGTCCTTTATTCGAGGATTTTTTTGTTGTCAATTCGGAGTATGAAAACACCTTTTATATCTGGGAACGTATGAAGTCTTTAATATACGGCTACAACAAATGTTCAATTCTTAGAGAGTTCGATGTCCCATTAGGACAGTTTGTACGAAGTGAAAAAGAATATGAATTGAGAGGCATGGGGAAAGAACCATATACTATATTTTGGAAAAGTGCTGATTCACTCAAAAATGAATGGCCTCCTATAAAGCAGGGAATGTTTGGCGGGCGCTATGAAAATTACAAAGCGATCAATGAACAAGCAATTGATTTTTATTCAAAGCATCGGAAATATTAATATAGTGCATAGATAATTACCGCAATTGTCAGATTATTCCAGAAGATTCTGATTGAACCATCCAAAATTTTTGGATAGTTCACTGTCTGAATTAATCCATACATCCTAAATTCACCAAAACGAAGCAGTTAACCATTCTACCATATCAACCGGCTGGCTGATATGGTAGCTTTCTTTATCATACTCAATCTATCATATAATATGCAAAAATACATCTTTTTCTTTATTTTATGACAGGTTGTTACTTTTATTCATCATATAGAAAAGTCCAGTCTTTTGACGCATATTCCCTTTCAAACTCCGCCAAATCTTCTTTCATTCGTTCACGGAAGCTCTCTTCGCTATCATCTCCACTCATCATCCAATCTACACGAGTTGCATATATTTCTGCTATACGAATTTGCCGATAAGCTTCCTTCATAACATTTATTGTCTCATCGGACAGTTCCAACACATCCGCTTCATCGGGATAGCGGTCATAATAACAATGATGTATTAAGTATAATACTGGAATTTGTTCAGTATCTGAAGTGTCAGACATATATCGCGTTGTTGATTGGAATATCAC
>ULVU01023195.1_pt1 | contig 13314 bp, 9 predicted proteins | sample 1959731 | NCBI WGS metagenome assembly ULVU01 (sample SAMEA4835794, study PRJEB28245) | human gut metagenome | biome: gut microbiome; material: fecal sample | place: Denmark | collected 2008 | reverse complement strand
TCTTCTCCGGTGTACTCTTCCTCATCGGCATAGTACTCTTCACCGTCTTCTTCTCCGGTGTGTTCTTCCTCATCGGCATAGTACTCTTCGCCGTCAGTCTCTTCCGGATACTCTTCTTCGTCGGCATAGTATTCCTCGCCGTCTTCTTCTCCGGTATATTCTTCCTCGTCCCAATCGTAACCATCCTGTACGTCTTCTTCCCAGTTACGGTCCGGACGTTTTGTATGGTTAAATAATTTTTTCATCTGATCTATCCCTTCTGCTCATAATTCTCGGTGTAACAATTCCGTAACATTATAGCATTGTATTTTCCCCACATCAAGGCATTCACCCATTTCTTCAGAATTTCTTAAATCTTTCTAATATTATGGACTTTCTTTTCGTATAATAGTAAAATCAATATAACTCTTTTTACCACTACATTATTGAATTACCTGAAACGGAGAGAATACATGAAACGAAACAATAACAACCATAATATCCACGCATCTTCTGTGAATGACATGCCGGATATTGAGATTGTAGATCTGGAAAACGACACAATGCAAGACACAGATTCTGGTAATTTCCATTCCGGGAATACCCGTTCCGGTTCTGTGCACAATTTCCATACCGATTCCGATGACGACATAGAAGACCTTTACGTAGATGCCGATGAAGAAATCCCTGAGGGCGAAGAGTCTGCGGCCCCTGCCGGTATCCAGCGCTTTCTGAATTTTCACGTACTGTTTGCTCTCGTGCTTCTTATTGTTGTCGGCGTGGTAGGATACCGCGTCACACACTGGGGACAGAGGATCAGCCAGTCCGACATCTTCAAGGACGGACAGGGTTCCTACGACGACAGTTGGGATTCCATCCTTCCCCTGACCGACGAAAACGGTCAGATGATCATTAATGATGCTTCCAATATCGTTGTCTTCGGAAATGCTCCCTTCGCAGATGACAGGGACTCTTCCGACAATCTGGCCAATCTGATTGCCAAAGAGACCGATACCACCGTTTATAACTGTTCCATCAGCGGAAGTTACCTTGCTGCCCAGCAGTTAAACTACGACCCCACCGTTGCCCCCATGGATGCTTACTGTCTCTACTGGCTGGTGAACCTGGCCGTTGGGGTTCCTCTGGATGGCTACTACACCGATGCAGCCAATGCTCTGGGCGACAAGACACCGGCCGAAGCAGAGGAAGTAATCAACACACTGAAAACTCTGGATTTCAACACGATCGACACCATTGCCATTATGTATGATGCTACCGATTATCTGTACGGAAACGCCATGTACAGTGATGAAAATCCTACGGATCCCACACAGTTTACCGGCAATCTGGAGGCCAGCATTGAAGTATTGCAGAACTATTACCCCCAGATCCGTATCATTGTCATGTCTCCGGCCTATGCGTATGCCGTGGATGAGAACGGTGACTATGTAAGCTCCGATATGTATATTTACAACGGTCGTGATGTCTTATCCACTTATGTGATCAAGGAATGTTACTCCGCCAATATCCACAGCGTATCCTTCATGGATAACCTGTACGGCAGCATTACCGAAGACAATGCCGATGAATATCTTGTCGACAATCTGCACCTGAATGTAAAAGGACGTAAGCTCATCGCCAAACGTTTTGAATACTTCCTGAATTACTATTCCAAGGATTATGCATCCCAGGAAAAATAATTCCGGTCAAAAAAGGCTCCCGAAGCAGCCAGTTACTTTGCTGCTCCGGGAGCCACTTGTTTTTCCCTGAAATCTCATTCCTTCATAAAGTAATACAGATCCACTGTGGAATCTTTGTAGATCACATATCCGTGCATTCTTCCGAATTCTTCAAATTCCTGATTCTGCATCTTCCCCACCAGTTTTTTATCTTCCGACAGGATCACATAGGCACAGGCCTCTTCTCTGGCCAGTTCTGCCAGTTCCTGTGCATCAATGACCTCCTGCTCCATAACATCATAAAGATCATTCTGCACCGTCCACTTGCTCACCATAATGTCCCGGCCGTAGGGCATACAAATCACATTGGAATACTGTCTCACATACTGCAGCAGTTCTCCCGGGAATGCCGCCATGACTTCTCTGCCCGGAACCTCAATGGTATCACAGATATCCACAACGCTCTGGGGTACATGATACGCATTTTCCGCCTTCTGAAAATTGGGATTCCTGTAGATCAGACTGCCGGATATCGTAAACAGCACAATAGCCACCGTTATCCCCACATATCTTTTTCTACCGGCGAGTTTTCCACAAAGCTGCACCGTACCGAAAGCAATCACCGGCGTCACAGGCAACAACCACAGGATCCGGTAATAGATTTCCCCATCCGCCATCTGGGAGACGATCTTCGCCACCAGCGGATTAAAAAAGACAAGCAGCAATACTAACGGCACATAAAGAAACATCACCCGGATATATTTTCTTTTCTCTGTGAGCCACAGATACAGCAGACTCACCAGGAACCACAGAACGATCAGTCCGGTCCCCATATATTCCTGAAACAGCTTTAAAGCATCCATTCTTCTCCTCCGGTCCTATCATCCCAGCAGCAAATACATTCCGGCATACACAATGCAGGGAATACAACAGCCGATCAATGGCAGTATGCGTTTCCATTTTCTGTAACTGACCGCACCACAAAGTCCGGCCGTTCCCACCAGCATGCATGCCAGCAATGCTCCCATGGTACTGGCCAGACAGCAGGCCGTCATCACAGATCCCAACAGCACCCAGAAACCGACAGTGATCTTCTGTTCTTCCTGTATTTTTCGAAGCAGTGTCAGCAGCAGGAAAAATATCATGGGGATCAGGATACTTCCCAATGCAGCCTTCCCCTGTCTGCTCCTGGCAATCATAAAATTCTCTACAGTATAATAAGAATAATCTCCGAAAAGCACCAACACTTCCGTACAGAGTAAAAATGCAGGCAACGCCCATTTCTTCCGGTATGCGCCCTCTCCTGCGAATAATACCCTGCTTCCCAGAAGATAAAATACTCCGTAAGTCATGGAGATCAGAGCGACCGGCACCAGAGTCTTCGCCACGATCACCGTAGTGATGCCGGTCATCTGGGCCAGCCATGCGATCCAGATGGGAAAAGGTGCCAGCCCGTGTCTCACATCCAGTTCCGTATGCATTCCCGTATAAGGGATCTTCTGATACATCCTGCCGGATTCCTCTGCCGCTGCGGAGATTGCCACATAATAGGCATCGTCACCGTCACCGTAGACCATCAGCACTGCCAATACCAGCTGCACCAGCAAAAGCACACCAGCCAGCACCCACAAAATAATCTCTGCTTTCTCCGGCTTTGCTTCCCGGACTGCCCGCAGAGTACGAGACTGCCGGAAATACCGGACCGTTGCCGCTGCCAGCAGCACCAGGATGTAGCCGCAATAAGCTGCGGTCACCATCCACATACGGCCTTCCAACAGGATCACCGGCACACAGATCACCTGAAATCCCGCCCATAGCAGCATCTGACCGCTAATCCACAGAAATACCGGATTTCTACAGGGTTTATCCACATTTAAAAAACAATTTCCCACCCATGCCGGTATCGCTACCAGCAGAACGGCAAGCCACAGCAAACGAACTGCGATCATGTTTCAACCTCATTTCTGTCTTCTTATCACTTCATTCCTTATCTGGAAAACATATATATCATATCTCCGTGCACGCCTTCCGAAAGCAGAAGTTCCTCCGACGTATAACCATACTTATCCCGGAGCACAGACACTGTTGCTTCTTTATCCACACCCGGTTTAATCAATACGATCACCCGGTCCAGTGCCTCCACGGATTCCGTATCCTTACGTTCCTTCAGTTCCTCTGCCGTTACCAGCAAAGTTTTGGTGTAATGCATAAATTCCGGCAGGTTCTCATAATAGCCCACTCCCGCATAAACGCAGATGCATGGGAACTCCTCATATTCTTCCGCCAATGCTTCCTGTCTGGCATATCCCTGATAGAGGTATTCCCCATCATAGGCCGCAAGCCGCAGCCCCTGTACCACCACGAGCAACAGCACCAGCATGCCTCCCACGATCTGTTCTTTCCATCCGGAGATCTCTGTCAGTTTTTTTCCAAGGAGACACAATAGCAAAGCAAGCAGCAATGCCACAAACGGAAACAAAGGCATAATATAGCGGTCCACCAGATACGGTGACATGCGGGATGCCAGCAGAAAATATCCGGCCACCGGCACCATCAGCATCCAGGCCGCATCTCTTCCGGAATTTTCACCTTTCTGTTCCTGTTTCCCGGCCCGGAAGCTCAGATACAGCTTTCCCAGAAGCAGGATTGTGCCGGCGGCACATCCGCAGGTCAGAAGAGGCGCTCCCACTGTCCGATCCGCCAGAATTCTGCCAAATGCAGCCAGTCTCTGTCCGTAACCGGCAAATCCGGAGGCCAGATTGCCGAGAGCTTCCGTCCCTCTTCCGCTGGAGAACACATCCGAAATTGCAAAAGGGAACAATACCAGTCCGATCACTGCAGCGATCACCATGGACCGGATATAGCACCATAATTCTTTGTTCCTGTGCCGGTACAGCAGGATCACTGCGGTAACCGCCGCCAGCAGAAGGCAGTAAAACAGGAAAAAATACTGTGTCAGGAAACCCAGCACCGTAATAGCGATAAGGCCCTTGTTTTTCTTGTCAAACCCGTTATTCTTCCATTTTTCCACATGGACGGAAAACAGGGCGACACACAGACAGGAAAGCAGTCCATACATACGGATCAGCAGCACCGTAGCCAGTGCTCCGGTACTCATTCCATAGAGAAGCACCGCCAGGATCCCCAGCTGTCTTCCCTTTCCTTCCAGGGAAAACACATCTGCCAGCTGTCTCCCCAGCCGCAGTAAAAGCCACAATGTAATTCCCAGACAGACCAGATTGATGCTGCATCCAAGCCACGGTGACAATGTTCCCCGAAAGACAGAACTCATGGTATGCAGCAGCATAAAATGTACCGGCGGATGATTGTCATCTTTTACATTAAAATAAACCGACAGGTAATCAAAGGCATCTTTCTGATCCACCGTAACATAATCCTGAAACTGCCGGTCCGTGATCCAGACCGGTTCCTCATAGACATCTGCTTTATAAGACAACAGCTTGCTGTTTCCCCGGTTCCTAAGCACATCTGTTACTGTATTTTTCAGATTCTCCAGAACCTCTCCCGCACTGTCCCCCTCGATCTCCTCGTTCACGAATTTGGCCAGACGCCCTTCCGGCTGGGTAGGTACGATCCAGGGATTATACCTGGCATTTGCCAGTTCAAAGCTCAGAAGTTCGTCCATGTGATAGCCTTCCTTCCGGCTGACTCCCGCACCCATCAATACCAGGCACAATATAACTGCCAGCAGTTCCGGCAGGATTTTTTTCCATTTATCCCGTTTTTCCTGTCCAATCATAGGATCTTCCCATCTCCGTTATTATTCATTATCCATTACCCGATAGAGATAAATGCGGTAATAGCTGTTCTCTGTCTCAAAGGCCTCCGGCCTCATCAGTTCCAGACCGGTATCCTCACTGTGATCGATATAGGCTGCTGACAACAGATAGCTTCCGCCCAGCTGCCTCAGACTTTCCGCATCGATCGTATAGTCCTGAAAATAAAAGCCGCCTTTTTCGATCGTATAATAGCCGGGGCATTCCGCGCTGAACAAATAGCAACGATTCCCCCAATGGTCAAAGCTGTCTTCCAGATATTCACTCTTGTCCAGCTCCGGTGCAATGATCTCCCGGAAACGGTGCTTGTACTCCAGAGAATAGTTATTTGAATAGCCGTCCAGACAGTAAAATCCATGATACAATGCCGCAGCGGGATCGATCCCCAGACTTACGACCCGGTAATCCTGTGGTTCTTCCCCGGTATTCTCCCGCAGGTACTCCTGTACCTGATCCAGCACATCCACGGCATAATAATCCCGGAAGCTCATGGCTGCATAATTCCGGTTCACCAGTTTTTGCAGATTGGGCTTCAGATTGCTCTCCAGCAAAATCTTCCCGGCTGTTGCCACGGTAAGAAGCATTGCGGCCATTACGATGATCCCCGGGATCACACCGTTCCTGCGTCCGTTCCCTGTTTTCTCCGCTCCTGTGTCTCTTTCCGGGAGCTGTTCCGTCAGCAATAACAGGCTGCACCCCAGAATAAAATACCACAGGCAGGGACTCAGCCACAGGACTCTGTTGGCCTGAAAGCCCTTCAGAGCACCCAGACTGGAACGGATAGCGATTCCGATACTGCTGTCCCACAGTGCGGCCACTGCCGCAAAGCCTGCAATAACGGCCAGTGACAGGCCCACGGCTTTCCATAACCGTTTTTCTCCGCCCTCAGGTACATTCTTTTTATCCGCTATGTCCTTCTTCGTTGCCCGATTTAGGAAAAATAAAACAACTGTTGTCATCAACAGCACCACGAGGATCAGTCCATGATAATCCACACTGTGCTGTCCTCCCTGCAGGAGGTTTGTTTTCAACTGACTGAAAAAGTCCACCGGGCTGAGCAGATATTCCGATTTGTGAGAAATCTCTTCTCCCTGTCCCCCGGACAGCTGAAGCAGTAACGAACCGTTCTCAACGATATACGTAAGCAGCAAAATCCCCCAGGCTGCAGCCTGTCCGGCGGAGAACTGTTTCCTTTTGTCCACCAGTGTGACGATCTCCCATACCGCCCAGATTCCCAGCACAGCAAAACCGGATAACACCAGGGAAGAATTACATCCGAAAAGCAGTACATAAAAATAACAGAGAATCCGGAAATTCTTCGGTCTGTCCTTTTCCCCCAGTCGCAGTACACAATACATTAACAGCGGCAATCCATACTGGGACAGCCCGTACACCGGCAAAAACGGCAGATACGCATACATACATCCGGTCAGCATGGCTATGAAACCGACAAGTCCTTTTCTTCTCCGCAGTGTTTCCGATGTTTCTCCGGCCCATCCAAGCAGGCAGAACATTCCCAGATATCCGGCAAAGCTGCCAGCCACCTGCATACAGGCCAGTGCCAGTTCCGCAGGCAGCCACCGGTATAACAGCACACAGGCGGGGGCCGGCATGGTAAGCGCTGTTTTTGCTGCACCGTTCATGAATTCCGGCAATACACCGCTGCCATCCCACAGATGTCTTGCCTGCAGAAGATAGGCGATCACCTCACCGTCCAGCTGATCGTGATACACGAACACAGAGTCCTTCCCTAATACAAGATACGGAACTCCCATAAAAAATACTGCCAACGCTCCCAGAAAGAACCAGGCTTTTTCTGATTTCTGCGTTTTCACTTTTGTTGTCATCTTCGTCATGGTTCCTCCTTCCCGCGTTTCTGCTGTCACAATTCTATTATTTCTCCGGGTTGTCTTCTGTATCTCCGGCGCTTATGGTCCTATCGGTCCAGAGGATCATTCCCACAAGCCACAGAGAACCCGGCAGCAATCCGTTCTTGTAATCCAGGCATCCGGCATCCCGCATGGTATACCACAGGATCATGCCTGCCGCAGTGATCACACAGACTCCTGAGATCTTCCAGAACAGACTTCTGTCCGGTACTGTTTTTTCTTTTTTCTGTCGGCGCATGGCAATGATCCCGCATATCATGCAGCTCACGACCACAACAGCGATTCCCGACAGGAACCACCAGCTGCTGTATTTTAACAAAAGCTCTGTCAGCCTTGGATCTCCCGTCATCATAATGTCTACATTTCTGCCAGAGAAGGAGTCATATCCCCTGCCGTCCAACAGCAGCTGCAACAGTACCGTAGGCATGGCATATCCGAGGCAATCCCAGGCGATCTGATGGATATTGTCTGAAGTATACGTCTTCAGGTGATACTCGGCATACTCTCTGAATATCTTCTGTGCTTCCGCCTTGCCGAAACGGTCCTCCAGCGTCTTTTGTATGCCGGACTCCATGGTTCCCGCATAATACCCGGCATTCCTCATCTCTTTCCAGGTCATCCAGGTACGCAGCTGTTCCGGCCATTCATCGTATTCTTCTTCCTCTCTCATATGCGTCCAGCTGAACCGGCGCATCATGGCGGCGCTCACCGTATTCTCCGCCTTCCCATAGCTGCCCGGTGTCTGCCACATGGGCACCAGCGTGAATAAAATTCCCGCCATTGCCAGAAGGAGCAAAAGTTCCCGGCCTACTCTCTTTTTCTCCGTCTTTCTTCTCCGTAGCTGCCACAGATGTATCAGCCACAGAACAATAAGCGGTACCAGCCCCAGATACAGATTCTCCACCACACACAGTGTACTGAGCGCCCACCAGATTCCGGCTTCGAACAGACCATGTAACGGTCTGGCCGGCGCTGTCGTCTCACCATCCTCCGCCACAGCATCCTGCCGCAGGATCCGGATCACCGCCGACAGTTCCAGCAGTAAAAAGGAATATCCCGGAGAATTCGGCAATACGGCCAGATGACTTTGCATGGCACAGGGAAAGGTCAGAAGCGCCAGGCTTCCCCAACACAAAAATATCTTTTTCCCTGTCACTCCGCATGCCCGTAAAAATACTACACCGGCATAAAATGCAATCAGGATCTGTACCGTATATACAAAAAAAGTATAAGGGATAGAACTTATGGATTCTATCCCTTTTACAAGCATCAGAAAAAGAGGGTAGCCGATCCCCATGTAGTCATCACACACAAGTGTCTCTGACGCTTTCAGCCATGTGTAGCTATCGCCGAATTCCGGAAAAATTCCAAAGGATCTGACGCCCCAGCAAATTCCCAGAAGAATCTGCACGGAGACACCCAGGAACAGAAATCTGCCTGCAACCTGTGCAGACGCTCTGCCAATTTTTTGCATGTTACTGCTCCTCTAATTCAAAAAAGTTTTTCACCAGTCCACAAATGAAATCCACCTGATCCAGTGTCAGCCCATAGTACATGGGAAGTCTTACCAGGCGCTCGCTCTCTCTGGTAGTATAACGGTCCTCGCCGTGGAACCGGCCGAACTTCTGTCCTGCGGGAGAAGTATGCAGCGGGATATAATGGAATACCGTAAGCACACCGTTCTCCTTCATATAGCTGATAAATCTTGTTCTCTGTTCCAGATCTCTTGCCTTAATGTAGAACATATGCGCATTATGCACACAGCCTTCCGGTACGGTGGGCAGGTCGATCTTTCCCGCTTTCTTTAAGGGAAGCAGCTGCTCATAATAGCGGTTCCAACAGGCAAGTCTTGCCTCATTGATCTCATCAGCGATCTCCAGCTGTGCATAGAGATAAGCCGCATTCATATCACTGGGAAGATAGGAAGATCCGTAATTTACCCAGGTATATTTATCGATCTGGCCCCGGAAGAACTTGCTGCGGTTGGTTCCCTTCTCCCTCATGATCTCCGCTTCTTCCACATCCTTCTTATCACGGATCAGCAGTGCTCCGCCCTCACCCATGCTGTAGTTCTTGGTCTCATGGAAGCTGTAGGCACCGAAGTCACCGATGGTTCCCAGTGCTTTTCCCTTGTAAGATGCCAGTACACCCTGTGCGGCATCCTCTACTACCTTTAAGTTATGTCTTTTTGCGATGTCCATAATGGTGTCCATCTCGCAGGCCACACCGGCATAATGCACCGGAACGATGGCTTTCGTCTTCTCCGTGATGGCATCCTCGATCAGTGTCTCGTCAATGTTCATGGTATCCGGGCGGATATCCACGAACACAGGAACCGCACCGCGCAGTACAAAGGCATCTGCGGTGGATACGAAGGTGTAAGCAGGCATGATCACTTCGTCCCCGGGCCGAATGTTACACAAAAGTGCTGCCAGTTCTGTCGCATGGGTGCAGGAGGTCGTCAGCAGACATTTTCCGGCTCCGGTCCTCTCCTCGATCCAGGCATTACATTTTTTCGTATATTCTCCATCTCCGCAGATCTTCTGATTTTTTACACATTCCTGAATGTAATCTGCTGCTTTATCCACATAAGGCGGTACGTTAAACTTAATATCAATCTCTCTCATAACACATCCTCTTTTCTACTGTCTTTTAGCTTTCTCTATGTTCCCGCTTCCAGCTTCCTACGGCTGTCCCAGGCACATTTTCCGTCACATGACTGATAATATATTTCGGTCTTCCCTTGACTTCTTCATAGATTCTGGCAATATAATGGCCAATCACACCAAGGCTTAACATAATAAATCCGCCAATAATGAGGATCAGCAGGATCACCGTGGTAAAACCTTCCACCGCCGTTCCCATCAGATAGCGCACCAGGGTCTGAATCGCCAGGATCACACTGAACAGGATGGATACCCCGCCCATGATCGTCACCAGCTGCAATGGCAGTGTGCTGAAGGAAGTGGCATTGGTAATGGCATATTTCATCAGACTCCAGAAGGACCACTTGCTCTGTCCGTATTTCCGCTCCTGTACTTCATATTCCACAGTCTCCGTACGGAACCCCGCCCAGAAGGTCAACGCCCGGAAAAAGGTATTGCGTTCCGGCAGTTCCAACAGGACCTGTACTACTTTTCTGTCCAGAAGTTTGAAATCGGAAGAAGCATTCATGTCCATCTTGATCAGTTTGCTCATGATCTTGTAAAAAAGTCCGGCAGACAACTTATATCCCAGACTCTCCTTACCGCGGTCGGCCTTGATACCTTCCACGATCTCGGCACCCTGCTGCCATTTTTCCCACATCTGTGGAATCACCTCAGGCGGATGCTGCAGATCACAGTCCATAACGATCACCGCATCCCCCGTAGTCAGCTCCAGGCCTGCAAAAATTCCGGCTTCCTTTCCAAAATTCCGGGAAAACTCCGCTCCCCGTACTCTCGGATTCTTGGCCGATTCTTCCTTAATGCGTTCAAAGGTTCCGTCCTTCGAACCATCACTGATAAATACCAGCTCATAATCGATCCCGTGCTGTTCCAGCAGTTCCCCCAGTACTTTTGCGGTATTGGCAATATTCTGTTCTTCGTTATATGCCGGTAAAACAATCGATAATAATGACATCCTCTAATCCCTTCCGCAGTTCTCGGTCTTGACATACAGGATTCCATCCACAACCCTGGTGGAATTCGCTCCCGGAAAAGTATCCATGTCAATGTATTCCTGCGTCATATAAATCTCACCCACAGTATCCGGATCCAGAAAATTCAGGGTTGCGCCCAGATAGTTCTGCATAAATGCCTGATAATCCGCTCCCTTATAGATCAGATAGTCTCCGCTGAGACCGATCATACCGTCCGTGACTTTTCCGGTAATATCCGTAGTGGGGAATTCATCATACCCGATGACACCCACCAATGCAATGGGAATTCCCTGATAGTACCCTTCCGTCTGCTCGATCCTGTCCAACAGACGTACACAGTACGCATAGGTCTTCTCGTATTTTTTCTCCAGATTGGAATATCCGATATTATCCGATACTCCATAATTGAATACCAGGATTCCGGCCGCCAGTAATGCCACCCACTGGATCCCGATATCTGTTTTCCCGTCCTCCGACGCATATCTGTCCACAAATGCCAGCATCAGGATCAGATATAATACCCACTGATACCGCATCAGCAAATGATAGGTCAGATTCGGAGAAATCACCAGAATCACATTGGTCAAAAGCGGAAGTCCCGCCGCCAACAGAATTATTATAACGAAAAATGCCGGATTCTTCCACCATTTTCTTTGCAGCATGCTTCTCACCAGCAGATAAGCCACCAGAAGCACCAGTGCCGCACAGGCCGTAAAAGAGAAAATATTGTTCACCAGCACATTTCCATGCACCGTAAATGCCAGAAAATCAACATACATTCCCCGGATCGTTGCAAACAGCCCCAGACCGGAACCTCCCTGCTCCATGGAATTGATCCCCTGATAGGTATCCAGCACCTTTCCCTGTAATTTCAACAGAATCTGCAGGATTACGTAATACAATGCGGCTCCGGCAACTCCCATGCCCAGGTAACGAAGTACATAGAACGCTTTCGTCTTCCAGCCCTTCTCTTCCATAAAAAAGAGCAGGATCACATATACGCACAGCAGAATGGCAAAGGGCAGATATGCCTGATAGATCCCCATACTGAACGCAAGACATACCGCCCCGGCCAGCCAGCCTTTTTTCTGTTTTTTCGTAAAAAGCACTGCCAGAATTGCGAGGAACAGTGCCATCATATAGCCATCCATGGTAAACACATAGGCAAAAGTGGATGCCAGTGCCGGAAAAGAAACCAGCAATCCGCTCACTGCCATGATTACCAACGGGTCTGCAAGTTCCAGCAGTTCCGTCAATGCCACCGCCGTCAGCGCCAGCCAGAGCAGACCGATCAGACCAATGATCCACGGAATGGTAAAATACGAAGAAAAGCCGCATGCCACAGACAGAAACCATCGTCCGGAAGTGATCATATTCTGATTAAAATACATACTGCTCAGGCCGTCATGATTCGGAATATCCGAAAGCATCACCGGCAGATGGATCAGAATCCCCAGTACAAACGCTGAGAGAAAGGCGATCTTCCATGTATTTTTTATTTTTGTTCTGCTAGATTGAAAAAAATCCCACGGGGTCTTCATCCGTCTGTCACTCCTTATTTAGTCTTTCCGCGATCGTCTGTGCGATCTTCTCTCTGCCGGCCTCATTGGGATGCAGGCCGTCATCGGTATAGAGATACAGATCATCCCAGGTGTCATGTGGATAATAGTCATGATAGATGTCTATGACTTCTACATTCAAAGCCTCACACAATCCGATCTCCGCATTGACATAATCCTCCAGCACACCACCGCCCAGATCATATTCCTCACAGGTCAGTTCCGGATCCGTATACCAGGTATAGGGCGGGGTGATGAAGATAATGCGCAGCTCCGGATAGGTTTCCCGCAACTCCTTCACAATACTGCGGATAGCTCCACAGTAGGTATATTCATCATACGGATCTGCCGTGGATTCGATGGGAGTGCCGGAGTGATAATCATTCAATCCGGAACCGATAAACAGGATCTTCACCTGGTCAAAATCGATCTGTCCCAGATCTCCCAAAGTATCCTCAAAATAATCCGTGGCTGCTTCTCGGATGTGCACGGTCCTCTGGACACCGAAATCCTTCACCACAAAGGAACGTACCAGTCCGGCCGCAGAAATGGAATCCTTGGTATATCCCAGCCTTCTCTCCGCATCCGCTCTGCCAAGAACCGTTCCTCCCAGCCCACCGTTGTAGCATTTTAAACCTGTCTTCTCCTGAAGCTTTGCTGCGATGGATGTCTCATCACGGCACAGACCATATACACTGTCTCCCAGAAACACTACATCATAAGGAATCCTCTGATATTCCCGGTCCCCCGGAAAAAACAGTACCAAAAGCA
>ULVU01019563.1_pt1 | contig 13405 bp, 9 predicted proteins | sample 1959731 | NCBI WGS metagenome assembly ULVU01 (sample SAMEA4835794, study PRJEB28245) | human gut metagenome | biome: gut microbiome; material: fecal sample | place: Denmark | collected 2008 | reverse complement strand
ATTCTTGCTATTTTCGTTATTATCTTCTATTTTCACAAGTTTTATTCCTATGTTTTGTATATATTATACAATTAAAACAATTGATTTGAGTTAAATTAGCTTATTTAATTAACTAATTTTTCTTTCTTTACATCCTTTGACATTGAAATAGCTTAAATAATGGTTTATAATGTATTTAAGCTTACTTCATTTTTTCAAAAAAGCATGTTTCTAATGTGAAAAACAAATTTTTCACATGAAGTTTTGTTCCTGCACAAGCTGCTAAAGCAGCCAAAGTTTGAAGCTTGCGGAAAGGCAAGGTTTTTGTATGAACATTTCCACCACTTTTCTTAACGCATTGAAGCACACTTCCTCCGATGTGGAGGGACAACGTTCCCCAGAGATTCTCCTGGGACAGATCTACAAAGTATCCCTGGAAGACAAAGGCTTTTTACTGCCTCTGGCCGGTGGGGAATTCCGCCTGTTAAATCCCTTTTATTATGAATGGAACCCCTTTCCTTCTTATCTGCTGCTCTACACCTTAGAGGGTAGTGCTCTCCTTACCACCCGGGACAATGAGGTGATCCTGGATCACGAGCATCTGTTGTTCTTAGATTGCAGTCAGGGTTTCTCCCTCCGGCTGTTGCAGGGAAAGTGGCGCTTTCAGATGTTTTTCTTAAGTGGAAGGGAACTTTCTTCTTATTATAGCATATTTGAAGCTTATTTTACCTGTTGTTATCCGATTCCCATCGGTTCCTGTGTCTCACAGCGCATGCAGCAGCTAACAAAATTTCCCTTTACCCCGACCCCCGCAGAGCAGCTGCAGATTCATAGGGAGCTGACCGGCATGTTCACCGAGCTGGCATTGTCTGCCCTGTCCGTTTCCCGGGATGCGAAGCCCATTCCTGCTTATCTGCTGTCCATGAAAGCGGATTTTGAGGAAAACTATGCAGAAAATCACTCTTTGGAATACTTTGAGCAGGCTTTAGGCATCAGCCGCTACCGCCTGTGCCGGGAATTCTCCTCTGTTTTCCATATTTCTCCGCTCCAGTATCTTCAGGAGAAAAAAATAGAAGCAGCCATATCGCTGCTCCTATCTACGGATGATCCGATCCACGAGGTGGGGTCTATGGTAGGCATCGACAATACCAATCATTTCATCCACCTGTTCAAAAAGCACACTGGTGTCACACCCTTTGTCTACCGGCAGAACGCGCCGCAGTCTATACGTGAGACACACTGTCCTTCAGCACCAGGCGGCCTTCCACCACGGTGACTCCCCCTTTGAAATTATCACTGGTGATCTTCTTGATCATATTATGAATGGCTCTTCTCGCCATCTCTCCCATATCTACTTCATAAGTAGTAATACGGATATCACTGAGTCCGGGATACAGGTAGTTATCAAAACCTACCACGGAAATATCCTCCGGCACACGGTATCCGTTCTCTCTCAGCTTCTTGATGAGTAAGCTGGCGGTCAGATCGCAGTTGCATACGAATGCGGTAGGCATATCCTTCGGAAGCTGCAACATATTCACCGTATCGATCTTGCCGGTCTCAATATGACGGTCATCCAGCACCCATTCCTTCTTCTGTTCCAGTCCCAGCTCTAAAAGAGCCTTTTGATAACCGAAATATCGGTCCGTAATGCTCTCGGTGGCCAGCAGGGTTCCCACATAAGCGATCTTGCGGTGTCCCATCCGGTACAGATAATAGGTCAGCTCATAGGTTCCGTAGTAGCTGTTGGAGATCACGGAATCACTGGCTTCTCTGCCGTTATAATAATCCAGATAGATCACAGGGATCCCAGCTTCTGTATTCAAATGCTGCAGGTAATCATCCATCATTTTACCAATGACGATAATGCCCTCCACCTTGCGTTCCTGTACCAGCTTCGGCAATCTGCCATTCTCTTCCTCTGCTATTCCGATGACCTCCAGCATGGTAAAGCATTCCTTTGCTGTGGCTCTTGTAGCTACCGACTGATACATCTGCCAGTAAAAGGACTCATATTTATCCAAAAATCTCTCAGAGATCAAGATGCCGATATTGTAGCTCTTTTGGTTCTGACTTTTTCTTGCCGCTGACGGCTGCTGATAACCCAGTTCTTCCGCAATACTGTGGATTTTTTCCCTTACTTCCTCACTGACGCCTTTTTGTCCGGACAGTGCTTTTGACACTGTTACCGTGCTGACTCCTACCCGTTCTGCGATATCTGCTAATTTTACTGCTTTTGCCATAATTTCGTACTCCTTATCGCTATTTTCACTGTCATCTCCGTTAAATCATCAACCCTACTTAAATCTTAGTAATCTGAAAATCTTATGTCAAGGCATGCTCCTGCCCAGTTTTACGCCTCAATCAAATGGATCAGCCTGCTGCGGTAGTCACCCCACAAAGGTGCTATTAACATGCCGGCCTGCATCAGCACATCACCGCCGAGTACTTCTCCGGTCTCCTCTATGCGGTAGCGGTTTTCCGGTGACAACCCTTTCAGACGCACTCTTCTGCTGTGAAAATTCGGTCTTGATAATACCTGTACATAAGTTATCAGCGCTTCCTTTTTATCCTTGGAAGCTACCATGTAGCAGTCGTAGCTGCCGTTTTCTAAATATGACGCGATCCGCCAGTAATCTCCCCTGCGGATCAGATCGTTGTATTTGTGATACATAGCGGTCTGTGCAGGGATCTGCTGCCTGTCCTCCTCAGGAATCTTCGTGATATCAAGCTCGTAGCCGAAGGTACCCGCCAGTGCCACATGCCCCCTGGTCTCAAAAGGTGTCACTCTTCCCAAGGCGTGGTTGGGGCAATCCGATACATGGGCTCCCATAGTGGATAACGGATATAGCAGCATCGTGCCTTCCTGAATCTTCAGTCTCTCAATTGCATCCGTATCATCGGAACACCAGATCTGCGGGCTGTAATACAGCATGCCAGGATCGAATCTCGCTCCACCCCCGGAGCAATTCTCTAAGAGCAGATGAGGAAATTCCGCAAGCAGTCTCTCCTGCAGTTCGTATACCCCCAACACATATCTGTGGTACAACTCTCCCTGACGATCCGCAGGCAGTTCCACGCTGCCCAGATCCGACAGCTGACGGTTCATGTCCCATTTCACATATTCGATATTGGTGCTGTGCAGCACTGCCGCCACGCTTTCAAAAGCATGATCTCTGACTTCCTTCCGGGACAGATCCAGTACATACTGATTCCGGCACAGGCTTCCTACACGGCCCGGAATGGAGATTGCCCAGTCGGGATGCTCTCTGTACAGATCCGAATCCGGCGAGATCATCTCCGGTTCGAACCAGATACCGAACTTAAGTCCCATGGCATTTACCTGATCCACCAAAAGTTTCAGACCTCCCGGCAGCTTCTGCTCATTGACCTTCCAGTCACCCAGGCTCGTGCTGTCATCATTACGGTGTCCGAACCAACCATCGTCCATGACCAACATTTCGATTCCAAGCTTTGATGCCTGCTTTGCAATCTTTAATAATTTATCGGTGTTAAAATCAAAGTACGTAGCTTCCCAGTTATTGATCAGGATCGGACGCTTTTTATCCCGGTATTCTCCACGGATCAGATGCTCGCGGTACATATCATGATAATGATGTGTCATACCGCTAAGCCCCTCTGAAGAATAAGTCATTACTACTTCGGGTGCAGCAAAGCTTTCTCCCTGCTCCAGTTTCCATACAAAATTCTCCGGATGGATCCCCATAGTCATACGGATGGAGTCGAACTGTGACAGCTCTGCCTGTGCCAGGAAATTACCGGAATATACAAAATGCATGCCGTAGACTTCACCGGTATCCTGCGTTGCATTTTCTGACAGCAATGCAATAAACGGATGCTCCTGGTGGGAGGATTCTCCTCTGACAGACCCAACGCTCTGCTTACCATGCATCAGGCTTCTCCTTTCCATCTGACGTTCTCTCCCCCAGGAACCGTGCAAGGTAAGGATGTCATACTTTTCATCCGTGCAATCCAGATCCAGGCAGGCAGACATAACTTTTGTCAGATAAATCGGCTGTTCTGCTGTATTTTTCAGGATTACACTGCGGGTGATCACATCTACTTTTTCAAATGTAGTATAGATCAGTTCTGCCGTCAAACCGGTCGTCTGGTCCTCCAGGTGCAGGATCAGAGTGTCGCAATCCTCCTCTCCCGGAAAAGTAGAAGGCAGCCCGGGAAGCGCGGGCTTCTCCTTTACGATCTCATGGGAGACGTAATTTAGCTGCACTCCCACATGTCCTCCCACGGTCCGGATGGAGACAGCACTCTCTCTGTAGTCTCCTAACCCGTTCCCCGGATACTCCATAGGGAAAGAGTCCAAAAAAGAGACCCGTTCTCTGTTATTTTTGGAAGGAACAAAAGGTGCTTCTCCGGTGCGCATCAGATATACCGGTGCCGGTGTGCCTTCGGTATACTGCAATTTCTGCCCGTAGTATACATGCCCCACAAAATTCTCCTCATCCACAACAGCCATGATGTAGCTGGTGTGTTCTGTATCCAGCCAGAAGGTTCTGTCCTGTTCTATGTATCTGATTGCCATACTTTTACCTCTTTCTTTCCGGAATAAAAATTTTTCTAAAAATCAGCATCCGCTTTCCAAAAATCGTCATTTCCAAACTTCTCCGAGTGGCAAGTGCGCCCCTGTCTTTTATGCTTTCTGTTGATATATCTGTCACAAATGTAAAAAAGCAAACGGTGCTTCCGTTTCTGCCTTCAAAAACTGCATCAGCATCAGTCCGCAGCGCATGGATACCCGCTCTTGTCTCAGGATCCGGAGTACCTCCTGTCTGTCCGCCAGGATCACCTGAATATCCTCAGTGTTCTCCATCTGCTGTCCCACCTGCTCCGTCACCGTGCCGAAGATCATACTACCGCTCTCGTCCGTCAGCCCCTGCGCCAGGAAAAAGCCTCTGCGGAATGCCGGCTCCCCGCCTTCATATACCTTCAGTTCCCAACCGGTCTCCTCGATCATCTCCCGGCAGGCAGCCTCCGAAGCCGTCTCTCCCGGCTCGATCAATCCTGCTGGCAGTTCATAGAGATAATCGTCCATGGGGTAACGGTACTGCCGCACCAGTACCAGATGTTGTCCATCCTCCGTTACCGCATAGACCGCCATACCTTCGGGGCGCAGGCTATGAGTCTTATGTTTGATATTATCCTCACCATTGCGGGAAGCAAAATAATAGTGAAACGGCATGCCGTCCCGCCCCAGTGCATCGATATGATACAGATTTAAAAACGGATTGTCCGTCAGCTTTTCTATGCCCCGGTAATGTTTTTCATCCTTATTCCGCATTCAATATTTCCTCCAACAGCGCCACCGCCAGTTCCGGGTTTTTCATGCCATCCGCCAGTCCTACCGCTGCCGTGTGCTCATACCAGCCGGTCTTTTGCACCCAGGCATTATCTTCCAGCCAGATCCCTGCCACGATCGTCTCTCCCGTCATGGTATTTAACACTTTGATCTGCTGATCTTCATATCTGTCCAATAGCTCCTGAGGCAGATAATCCCTTAAATCCACCAGATAATCCGTGCCGCCCATGAGCTTCAAAAACTCTTCGTCAGAAAAAAACACATCCACCGACCGGGTCATGAACAATACCTGGATCGTGCTGAGATTCGTGGAATCCACGTCGGAATCCGAGTTCGGATCGATCCAGATCGTATAATTCAGGTTCACCACATCCCGTTTGGACATCACACCGTGTTCCCGCAGGAAATCCGTAAAATAATCCGGACCGGTGGCTTCGATGTGCTCTCCGTCCGTATTCACTGCCATGACTCCCATGACGAAGCTTGTCTTGGTGGCAAAATGCACGATCAGGAAGATCAGAATGACGATTCCCGTTGTCACGCCTATGGTAACCCACAGATAATAGTCTATAAAATACTGCCATTTTTCAGAAGGAGACAGTTGTTTCCATTGTTCTTTCTGCCGGATACGGTCTTCCTTTTCCAAATTGCTGTCTCCCTTCTGTTTCTCAAATCTTCCATCTGATAACATCCTGCTTTTAGTACTATATCAATCTTTAGTATATCAAACTAATTTAATCTTGTATAGCAGACTTTTTAATATATTTTAGGCTTATTATTGTTAAAAATAAACAGAAAAAGCCCTGTCATGCACTTAAATTAACATGACAGAGCTTTGTCTTTTCTATTTGTTCGATCAGATAAGAAGGGGAAATGCTTTAGCGGTCCATCTCCGCAATACGTCCGGTGGACTTATGCTCCTTGATGATCCCCTGGATCTCCTTCAGGTCAGTGCACAGCAGGTCACCGGGGATGGTGTTCTTAAGTGCACTGATGGCATTACCGTATTCCAGTGCCCGCTGGTACTCGCCGGGATGTGCCAGCAGTCCATAGAGGACACCGGAGATATAAGCGTCACCGCTTCCGATACGGTCTACGACTTCGATATCGGTGTACGGAGCCTCTTCATAATAGGTATCGTCCTTGGCGCTGTAGATAATAGAACCGAAGGTATGACGCTTCGGGCTATGTACGATACGCTGTGTGGATGCCACGATGGAAATCGGATACTCCTCCGTGAAGCTCTTCATAATGCTCTTGGCATCGCCTTCCTTCAGGAAAGTCAGGCGTGCGGTGTCCTCGGAGCAGAAGAAGATATCTACATAAGGCAGAATGGATTCGATGCATTCCTTCGCCTCAGCACCGGTCCACAGATTGCCGCGGAAGTTCACATCGAAGGAGATGATGGCTCCCTGCGCCTTGAAACGCTTGATCATCTCAATGGCGGTTGCTCTCAGCTCGGGGCTCAGCGCCAGTGTAATACCACTGGTATGGAAGCAACGGGTATCGCTATACAGGCTGTCATCATAATCCGCAACACTCAGTTTATTGATAGAAGTATTCTTACGGTCATAGACGATACGGGGTTTTCTCGGATAAGCACCATTCTCATAATAGTACACGCCCAGTCTCGCATCCTTATCATCGTCGTATACCAGGTAGTCATCGCTGACGCCGCAGAGACGTACACGGTTCTTAATATATACACCCAGGTCATTGGCCGGCAGCTTGGAGATGATACCGCAGCGCAATCCGAGCATTGCCGCACCGGTGATGGCATTCAGTTCTGCACCTCCGGCCTGCTTGCTGAAGCTGTCGCCTCTGGTGATACGCTCATTATCGGGCGGTGATAATCTCAGCATGATCTCTCCCAGGGAGAGCAGGTCAAATTCCTTTTTCTCAGTCAGTTCCATAATATAAACTCCCATCTGCATTTTTGCCAAATGTTGTATCGGAATCTCTCCGGTATTCCTCACAGTGTGCCATTGAAACCCCTTACATTTTCTCTTTACATTTGTACTATAACACAAATATATGGCGTCGGTAAAGGTGCCAGACATAAATTAAAAATTTAACGAAAATACTGAATTTGCCGTCAATATCTGCTATAATCAATCTGTATTATCATTCTAAGAATTGAGGTATTTTTATGCATTCAAAATTCCTTTCCGATAGTAACACTTTTTACAGACGTTATTGTCCGGTTCTGATTCTGTTACTGGGAGCACTTCTGCGTCTGTTATACCTGTCCCGGGTGCCCGGTGGCCTACATCAGGATGAGGCTTTTGTCCTGCTGAACTCCTATGACCTTTTACACGAAGGCCGGGATTCCGCAGGCTATGCATTCCCCATCTATATGTCCAGCTGGGGAGACGGGCAGAGTGCCATGTACTCCTGGCTTCTCACTCCTCTCCTACTGTTGAACAAAGGGATTCCCACTACTTTTCTCGGAAGGCTTCCTCAGGCACTGGTAGGTATTCTAACGCTTTGGTGCGTCTATTGTCTGGTAAAGGAAATGTTCGGCCACACTGCGGGTCTCTGGACCTTATTCGCCTTAAGCGTCTGTCCCTGGCACATCATGGCCTGTCGTTGGGCATTGGATGCCAATATGGCCCCCGGCTTTCTCATGTTCGGTCTGTACTTTTTCGTACGGGGCATGAATGACAACCGTTATCTGTTGCTCTCGGCACTTTTTTACGGTCTCTCCCTCTATTGCTACGCAGTGATCTGGCCGATGCTTCCCATCCTGCTGGCTCTGCAGGTATGTTACGGGATCCGCTATCATAAAATCCATTGCAACCGTTACAGCGTTCTGTCTGTTCTGCTCCTGTTTGTCCTGGCATTACCGTTGCTTTTATTTGTTCTGGTCAATCAGGGACTGTTGCCGGAGATTGCCTTACCTTGGATCACCATTCCCAAAACACAGGGGTATCGCGGCGGAGAGATTGCTTTTTCCCTAAGTTCTGTTTATGCGAATTTCAAAAACACAGCGCATTTATTGTTATTGCAGGATACCGGAAGTCCCTATGACTTTCTACTGCCCTGGGGATTATTTTACGATATCGGCCGCGTCTTTATCCTGATCGGAATCGGCTGTATGCTGTACCGGCTGATTCGTTCTGTGCGGCAGCATGTGTTTTGCTGGGAATTCTTCCTGTTTGCCCAGCTGGTGGGAGGTGGAATCACCTCGCTGCTGGTCACCGCCAGGATGCATCAGATCAATGATCTCTATATCCCGCTTGTCTTATGCGAGGCATATGGTATCTGGAAATGTTCCTGCTTCCTGAAGGGGAAGTCTCAATCTCTCGGCAGGATTTTTACAGGCTGCACCACTGCATTCTTCCTCATCTGTCTGGTTCTGTTCCAAAAGGACTATTACACCAAGTATGCGGAAACTACAAACGCTTATTTTTCCCAAGGTGTAGAAGACTGTGTTGCGTATTCGATGAAACAGTGCAAGACGCTCGGTCTGACTACGATCAGCGCGGAAAAGGCAACGCAATGGCCCAGACTGCTTCTGTATACACAAACATTGCCTTCCCAGTACCTGGCTACCGTTACCTATGATGTTGCCCCGGCTCCGGCCGCCTTTACCACCGCTGACGGAATCCGGGTCAATACGCGCATCAATTACGATACCATATCCACTGACAGTATTTATATTATTTACTACACAGAGGCCGATCTGTTCAAAGACAGCTTCACCCTGACACCTTTTTATGACTGGTATGTTGCTGTTCCTAAATAGCCTCCATGTAATCAAAATAGTCATCTTCGCTGGCAAATAAGATATATTCGTTCTCCACATATCCCATGTATCCGCTGGCTGTTACATATCCCTTCATAGTAAAATACCTCCTTATCAGAAGCCTTTTGTTTGCTGTTCTGATAAGAAGGTATCTTTTTTAATGTCCCATAAAAGTCTCTTAATTTTCCTGAGCCGGCAATTTTTCCAGCACCAGTTCTTTCATTTCTTCCAATAATTCCTCGGTTTTCCCCATCAGGAGTTCCGCATCGGTCTCTACCAGTCCCGTTTTTTTGTATTTATAGGTAAAAAACGGATTGCCGTATGCGGTGAAGCTCATTTCCTCTCCATGCTTTTTCAGAAACGCGGGGATCTTCAGCGGGTCTATGGCTGCATCCGGTCGGAAATTAAAGGTGATCCGGCCGTTTTTGCCCTTGATCTCCGTCATATCCAGTGCGTGTGCCGCCATGCGGATCAGTGCGATCCGCAGCAGATTGTCCACTGCCTTGGGGATATTGCCAAAACGGTCTAACAGCTCATCCTTCATCTCATCCCGCTCTTTCAGCGTCTCAATGCCGGCGATGCGCTTATAAATATCCAGTTTCTGCGTTTCATTCACAATATATTCCGCCGGAATATATGCATCCACATCCAGGTCGATCACCGTGGTGAAATCCACCGTCGTATGGATTCCCTTCAGATTCTGCACCGCCTCATTCAACATTTTGCAGTAGAGGTCGTATCCTACGGCTTCCATGTGGCCATGTTGGCTCATCCCCAGCAGATTCCCGGCCCCACGGATCTCCAGGTCCCGCATGGCAATTTTGAAACCGCTGCCCAGATCTGTGAATTCCTTGATCGCCGCCAGCCGTTTCTCCGCTACTTCCTTTAACATTTTGTCCCGCTTGTACATCAGAAACGCATAGGCATTCCGGTTGGAGCGTCCCACACGGCCTCTGAGCTGGTACAACTGGGACAGCCCCAGATTATCCGAGTCATGAATGATCATGGTGTTTACATTAGAGATATCCAGCCCGGTCTCTATAATAGTAGTGGACACCAGCACATCGATCTCTCCGTTGATGAAATCAAACATGATCCGTTCCAGTTCATGCTCCTTCATCTGTCCATGGGCATAGGCCACATTTGCTTCCGGCACCAGTTTCGCGATCTGTGCCGCAATATCCGCAATGTTATTCACACGGTTATAGACATAGTAGACCTGTCCGCCCCGGGCCATCTCTCGGACAATAGCCTCTCTGACCAGTTCGTCGTTGTATTCGCAGACAAAAGTCTGAATCGGCAGCCTGTCGTTGGGAGCCTCCTCCAGCACGCTCATATCCCGGATACCGATGAGGCTCATGTGCAGGGTACGGGGAATCGGTGTTGCCGTCAGGGTCAGCACATCCACGTTCTCTTTTAGTTTCTTGATCTTCTCCTTATGAGCCACGCCAAAACGCTGCTCCTCATCGATGATCAAAAGCCCCAGATCCTTGAACTTCACATCCGCCGACAATACTCTGTGAGTACCAATGACGATATCCACCATTCCCTTTTCCAGATCTTTTACTGTCTTTTTGATCTCCGAAGATGTGCGAAACCGGCTCATCAGGGCAATATTGACCGGGAAATCCTTCATTCGCTGCACAAAAGTGTTGTAATGCTGCTGTGCTAAAATGGTGGTAGGCACCAGGTATACCACCTGTTTGCCCTCCTGTACTGCTTTGAAGGCAGCGCGGATCGCGATCTCTGTCTTACCATATCCCACATCTCCGCAGATCAGACGATCCATGATCCGATGGCTTTCCATATCGGCCTTGGTGTCCGCGATAGCACTCAGCTGATCCTCCGTCTCCTCGAAAGGAAACATTTCCTCAAACTCCCGCTGCCATACCGTGTCTTTTCCGAAGGCATAGCCTTCACTCTGCTGGCGCACCGCATACAGCTCCACGAGATCCTTTGCCACGGCGCTGACCGCACTGCGGACCTTGGTCTTGGTATGTTCCCATTCCTTGCCACCCAGCTTATTCAGCTTCGGCTTCTTCGCCGCATCGGCGGAGGCGTATTTCTGGATCACATCCAGTCCGGTAGCGAGAATGTACAGATTGCCACCGTCCCGGTACTCGATCTTCAGGTAGTCCTTGACAATGTTTTCCACCTCTACCTTTTCGATGCCTTTGTATATCCCCAATCCGTGGGTCTCATGCACTACGTAATCACCGATCTTCAGGTCATTGAAATCGTTGATTTTCTGCCCCTGGTAGAGTTTTTTCTTTTTCTTCTTACGTTTCTCCGACCCGAAAATATCACTCTCGGACAGCACTACAAATTTCAGCCATGGGTATTCGAATCCCTTATTCACATGCCCATAATAGGTCAGGATCTCTCCGGGCTGTACTTCCCGCATGGGGTCTTCCGTATATACTGCCGTGAGTCCCGCACCGCCGTCTTCCGCATTCCGCAGATCCTCTGCCAGACGTCTTGCGCGAGTACGGGAGCCGGACAGTAACAGCACCCGATATCCGCTTTTTTTATATTTTTTCAGGTCTTTTACCAGGGATTCAAAGCTGTTGTTATAGGGGGCAATGTTGCGGGCTGCAATATCCACATGTTTTTCCGTCCGGAAATAGCCGTACTTGGTCTCCATGGTAGCCAGTGTCACCACGGCATTTTTCTCCAATGTGGCCGCAACCTGTTCTCCGCTGTAGAGAATATTCATCTGTCCCGGTAGCACATAGCCTTTTCTCGCACGCTGCTCCATGCTCTCCCGGAATTCCAGTTCTATAGCATCAGCCTGCTCTTTCACCCGCGCCGGTTCATCAATATAGAAGACCAGAGATCGTCCCGCCATATCCGCCAGCAGCTCCGGCATAGTCACCGTATTTTCATAAAAATATCGGATATATCCTTCCAGGTTCGCTTTGCTCTGAAATTCCAACAGCTGTTCCTTCAACTCGCTTACCTGGGTGGCGATCCTGTGGGCTTCCTCCGGCTGGTGGGCATCCCGGAAAATTTTCTCCTGTTTGGCGGCTTCCTTCTCAAGTCTGGCGATTCCCTTGCGAATCTGCTCCTCAGACAGCACGAACTCCGTCGCCGGGTAGACCGTGATACTCTCCAGCTTCTCAATGGAACGCTGGCTTAAGATATCGAAGCTGCGGATGGATTCCACTTCATCCCCCCACAGTTCGATACGGTAGGGATTCTCCTCCGTCAGGTCAAAAATATCCACAATACCGCCACGCACGGAGAATTGCCCTGGGCTTTCCACCTGATAGGCTTTCTCGTATCCCATAGCTACCAGCCGGGATACCAGTTTGCTCTCATCCAGGCTTCCGCCCCGCTCGGTGTGGATGATGTCTTTCTCCTCCCACAGCACCTGGGGTGTCATCAATGCCGCATAGGTGGTGACGATGGTGACAGGCTTGCCCTCCACGACTCTGCGCAAGGTCTTGATCCTCTCCTGTACCAGCTGATTACCGTGAATATCTGCCTGGAAAAAGATCAGGTCCTTCGCCGGATACAGCATGACATTTCTGTCATAAAAGCGGTATTCCTCGTAGATCTCCTTGGCTTTTAAGTCATTATAAGTAACGATGACCTTGTATTTCAGGCCATCGCTGAGTCCGTAGATCATATGAAGTTTCTGTGAGTCCACGCATCCGGACAGGGCAACCGTTCCCTTTCCCTGTCTGACGATCTTACGGACCTCATCATATTCCGCCAGTTCTTTCAATGGCGCAAGTAGTGCCTGCATTTTTTCACGCTTTCTTACTGTTAAAATGGTTCATGGCAGCATCCGCGCTCTCGGTGATGATCATACGGATCGCTTCTGCGGCGGTCTTCGTAGCATCATCCATAACCTTACGTTCTTCCACCGGGAAATGTCCCAATACATAATCTGCCAGATCATAATTCTTCGGTTTCTCACCTACGCCCATGCGGACACGGGTAAAAGTATCATGCCCTAACATCTTGATGATATTCTTGAGTCCATTATGTCCGCCGGCGCTGCCCTTTTTGCGGATGCGGATCTGTCCCACATCCAGGCTGATATCATCGGAGATCACGATCAGCTCCGAGGTATCGTCCACCTTATAATAATCCACGATCTCACGGATGCTCTCTCCGCTTAAGTTCATGAAGGTCTGGGGCTTCGCCAGGATCACCTTCTGCCCTGCCACGTAGCCTTTGCCGATCAACGCCTTGTGTTTACTCTCCATGACAGCAATATTTTCTTCCTCTGCTAATCTGTCTATGACATCAAAACCGATATTATGTCTCGTATTTTCATATTCTTTGCCGGGATTCCCCAGCCCTGCGATAATATACATATACTTCTCCTTACT
>ULVU01023518.1_pt1 | contig 13466 bp, 10 predicted proteins | sample 1959731 | NCBI WGS metagenome assembly ULVU01 (sample SAMEA4835794, study PRJEB28245) | human gut metagenome | biome: gut microbiome; material: fecal sample | place: Denmark | collected 2008 | reverse complement strand
CCGTCTCCCCCACGTTAGAACAACGTCTTCAAGAGCTGCCGACAAGATGTTATGGCACTTATGGCATGACTGAAACCGTTTCGCATATTGCCCTGCGGGAAATCAATGGCGAAAGAAAATCCCCCGCCTATTTCGCCTTGGGAAAAGTGTCTTTCTCCATGGACAAAAGGGGATGCCTGATCATCAACACCCCGCATCTCCAACAACAGAGATTCATCACGAACGATATTGTCCAGCTTGTTGACACCACTCATTTCGAATGGTTGGGACGCCATGATAACGTGATCAATTCCGGTGGAGTAAAACTATTCCCGGAAAGCATAGAAGCCCGTATCGCCTCTTTTCTAAGCCAACGTTTCTTTATCACGGCTGAAGACGACAGTCGGCTAGGACAAAAAGCCGTGCTTGTCATAGAATCGCTCCCTTGGGACGAGGCCGAATGTCAACAATTGCTATCCCGACTCAAATCCTGTTTATCTCCTTACGAAGTCCCCAAAAACATATATTTTCAAGAACATCTCACGGAAACCTATTCCGGCAAAATTGTACGAAAAATAAAATAAACACGTACCGATGAATCATTTACTTTCTTATCTTTGCCCCCGTTTAAAACGTTTGCAATGGATTACAAGGAAGTTATTGACAACATATATAACGAGGTAAAACCCCTCTTCGGACAAGGTAAAGTAGCTGATTACATCCCTGCCTTGGCAAATATCAACCCGCGCCAATACGGAATTGCCATAGCCACTCTCGACGGCCAGATCGTCGGCACGGGAGACTACCAAACCAAATTTTCCATCCAAAGTATTTCGAAAGTCTTTACTCTCGCCATGGTCGTTCGCCACATGGGAGGAGACCTGTGGAAATACGTAGGCCGGGAACCTTCCGGAACCCCGTTTAACTCGCTGGTTCAGTTGGAACACGAACAGGGAATCCCGCGTAATCCGTTTATCAACGCCGGAGCTCTCGTGGTTACGGATAAAGTGATGAATCTTTACCACCGACCGAAAGAAGCCATCCTGCAATTCGTGAGAAGCGTGGCCGGAAACGACGACATTTACTATGATAAAACGGTGGCCCAGTCCGAATTTGAACACGCCAGCCGAAATCAAGCCCTAGGACATTTCATGAAAAGTTTCGGTAACATCGATAACGACGTGGACTCGCTAATCGACGTGTACTGCAATCAATGCAGTATCGCCATGACGTGCGAGGATCTTGCAAAATCATTCCTGTTCCTAGCCAACCACGGGATCAACCCGCACAACAATGAGAATATCCTCACCGTGAGCCGCTCGAAACGCCTCAGCGCACTCATGCTGACCTGCGGTTTCTACGACGAATCCGGGGAGTTCGCTTTCCGTGTAGGAATGCCGGGGAAAAGCGGTGTCGGAGGAGGCGTGGTAGCCATCATCCCGGGCAAACTCAGTATCGCCGTGTGGAGTCCCGAACTGAATGAACACGGGAACTCGTACATGGGAATCGAAACACTCGAACGGTTTACCACGAACATCGGGATTTCCATTTTTTAACAAGACTTTACCTTGCTAAAAGTTACAAGTTGCAGGTTTACCAGTTACAAATTCAAAAACACAATGAGAAAAATAATATTTTTACTGGTAACGCAGTTTGTACTTTTTTCATGTCAGAAAAGCAAAGTCATGGAAGGGCAGGAGATACGAATCCCGCTTGAATGTAACACTTCCATGGAATTTTCCATACACCATTTGCACCTGTTTGCCATTGACCGAGATAATCGTATCGCCCGTCATGAAACGTTTACATCATCGGACATTCATGAAAACACACTTCACGCTACTCTCCCTCTGGGCAGATACAGATTAGCCCTCGTGGCCAACGCTCCCAAGGGAAACATGGTTATTCCGGAAACCGGAGAAACACTTGAAAACTTGTTCCTTTGCCTACCACATGAAGAAAACACTTACCAAGAGGCCAGTGACATCTCCACAGCTCTACAAAGTGTCAGTATCACAGAAAATAAAAATGCCCTTCCCCCGATCCGGCTCTTCCGGAGAACAGGAACATTACAGGTCTCTCTCCACGCAATTCCAAAGGAAATATCCAACCTAAACCTAGAATTGTCTTTCATCCCGTCCTCGGTCAGTTTTTCCGGATCAACCACGAACACCTTCGGCACGATCACGAAACCCGTGGATCATCAAGGAAAAGTAATGATTCGGACCTTCCCCGCCAAAAAGGGGGAAACCACACTTTCTGTTACCTACGATGAAGACAACACACCAAAGCGAAAAATTATCCCCTTCTCGGTAGCTATCGACACGAATCAAACCATTCACGTGGAATGTAATTTCCCGGAATTAACCGAAGGCGGGATACAAGGAAACGGGGAAAGCTTATTACGGAACGGGGATTTCGAGGAATGGAGTAACCCGGAAAAAGAACCCGACCATTGGCATTTTTATAAAGACGGGAAAGACAGTGTCGCCCTCAAGATCACGAGCTCCCAAGCCCGTTCAGGACAAGCTGCATACCTACAAGGTAAAACTTACCTGTACCAAGATGTAGAAATTGAAACCGGCAAACGCTACGAGATAAAAATGCACGTGAATGCCCCTTCTCCCTCTTTTCCGTGGAAATATTATTGTTACTGGCGTAAAACCAAAAGCACGGCACTCCCGGCAGAACACAACAAACCCATACAAGCCCAGAGTTACCTGAAACAAACGAACGGCTGGATCAACGTGTTCAACGGCAAATCATTCACCGCCCCGGAAGGAGCCAAACTTTTACGGGTAGAAATCCGTACCTATGGCAAAAAGATCACCCCCGAAGAAGGAATATATATTGATGATTTCAGTGTAGAACTCGTGGAATGAAACTCATTCTCAACACAAAATCGCTGAATTCCTTTTTTGTTTTAAGTAGAAAAACTAAATTCGCGTTTCAAATTGTAATATAAATAAGATTCAATTATATGGGAAGAGCGTTCGAATACCGTAAAGCACGGAAGCTAAAGAGATGGGGCAATATGGCCCGTACGTTTACCAGAATAGGAAAAGAAATTGATATTGCCGTAAAAGCCGGTGGTCCGGACCCAGCGAATAACACGCGTTTACGTATACTTATCCAAAACGCCAAGGCTGAAAATATGCCGAAGGAGAACGTCGAAAGAGCTATCAAACGCGCCGTTTCAAAAGATACTTCTGATTACAAGGAGATCGTTTACGAGGGATACGGTCCTTTCGGAATCGCCATCGTGGTAGAAACCGCAACCGACAATAACACCCGTACCGTTGCCAACGTACGCCATTGTTTCAATAAATACGGCGGTTCTTTAGGAACAACCGGTAGCCTCGATTTCTTGTTCGACCGGAAATGCGTGTTCAAAATTACCCGCCCGGAGAACTTCGACCTAGAAGAATTCGAATTGGAAATGATTGACTACGGTGCCGACGAAATCTTCGAGGACGAAGAAAATCACGTGATCATCTACGGTTCTTTCGAAGCATTCGGAGCTATTCAAAAATATTTGGAAGATAACCACTATGAAATGGTCAGCGGAGAATTCGAGCGTATCCCTCTTGATACAAAAGAATTAACCGACGAACAAAGAGAAACCGTGGACAAATTGCTGGAAAAATTAGAAGAAGATGATGACGTAACTAACGTTTATCACAACATTAAAGAATAATTTTCTTGCAGATTAAAAAATATTGTTGCATATTTGCACCCGCAAAACGGTTAAAAGCCCTTGCAACAAGGAAGACTTCGTAGCTCAGCTGGTAGAGCAATTGACTCTTAATCAGCTTTTATGATAAAGAAAACACTAAAAATCAAGCACTTACAAAAGTAGGTGCTTCTTTTTTTATCCATTTTTAGGCAGATTTTCACCCCCAGTTAAACCATGAGTTAAACCAAGAGTTAAACCGAAATCTATCATGAGTACAGGAATTAACATCTTGTGTTACAAATCAAAAACACTTGCAAATGGGGAACACCCTTTAATGCTTAGAGTATGTAAAGACGGTAAAAAGAAATACATCAGTTTAGGTCTATCAATTGCAGAACAATATTGGGATTTCACAAAAAACAAACCAAAACTCAATTGTCCCAATAAAGAGTACATAGAAACCCTCATAGCAAATAAAACCAAAGAATTTAATGAAAAGGTTATTGAATTCAAATCTGAGGACAAAGAATTTACAGCAAGAACTCTCATTGAAAAGGTTTCCAAACCAACAAAGAAAAAGACTGTTGGAGAATTCTTTTTGGAACAAATAGAACAACTCAAAATAGCCAAAAGAACAGGATATGCAAAATCCCATTACCATGTTTACAATTCCTTGATGAAATTTAATGGCCATCTTGATATTTATTTCTCTGATATTGATATTCTTTGGCTAAAAAAATATGAGGAATGGCAAAGAGCGAATGGAGATGCAGAGAACTCTATTGGAATAAGATTCAGAACATTAAGAGTTGTCTATAATCATGCAATTGAAGAAAACCTTGTTAAAGAGGAATACTACCCATTCCGTAAATTCAAAATTTCAAGACTACATGAAGTTACAGCTAAAAGAGCAATTGTAAAAGAAGAAGTGATGCAAATTATCAACTATAATTATACCGGCAAAGACTTATATATTCATTTAGCCATTGATCTATTTTCATTCTCTTATTTCATGGGAGGCATCAATTTCATTGATATGGCTTACCTTACCCATGAAAACATAATAGATTCTCGATTAATTTACAGAAGAAAGAAAACAAGGAAACTCATCAAACTTCCTTTACTCTCCAAAGCCTCTGAAATTATCGACAAATACAAAACTGAAGGTAGTCCTTTTCTCTTCCCCATTTTATCAACATTCCATCAAACAGAAATTCAACAAAGGAATAGAATTCATAAAACAATTGTTAAAGTAAATCGGCGATTAAAAAACATTGGTAAAGAACTTGGGATAGATAAGAAATTGACAACCTATGTTGCTAGACACTCTCATGCAACCACATTAAAAAGAGCTGGTGTAAGTACATCTATCATCAGTGAAGCATTGGGACATAGTTCTGAAAAGGTAACCCAAATTTATCTGGATAGCTTTGAAAATACCCAAATGAGTAATGCAATGCAAAACCTTTTATAGTCACAAAGTCCTGTTTCCAGCTTGGATTCAGGACTTTTTTTTCTCTTTTCTTATATAATTAATCAAATTCTGTCCCTATCTTTGAAAACAAAAAGCATCATGGAAAGCGTGGATCAAAAGGATGAGCAATATCTAGGCTATCAATTTAACGGTGGGGATTTAAAAGAGATACTCCCAGTAATGCAAAAACATTTTTCATTCACTCTCTTTGAAATAAATGGTATGCTGGACTGGTGCAACAAGAAGCTATATAACAATCAAGCCACTGAAACCACCATTGATGAAAAAGGAATGCATCATTCACGTTTCAATCCAAAGAAATTTTTCATTGAAGAGAACCATCCAATCACTATTGTTTACCCAGAATCACTGGCTAAAAAGATACAGGAATTCTTTGATGATGAATCCAATTTAATCAAGGATGAGAAACAGAAGATCATCCTGTGGATAATGTTTTACGTTTACAGTGAATCTATCATTGAACCAGATTATTCAGAATGCTGGGACTACAATTACAGGATTTTCTATGAATTTGTGAGACCAGATATGCTGGCTCTATATAAATTCCTGCATGATAATCATAAAAATTTCTCTTCCGATCAACAAGAGTACAAAGACTCTCCAAAATATAGAATGGAAGGGGCATGGTCTGATCCATATAAAAATATAACACTTTCTTATGGAAAACATTCCCTGGCATTGAACAACATGAATAACTGGTTTCTCACCCATCTCACAGAATACCTTTGCCAGTATTTAAAAGAAGATGATATTAAAGAGGTGGAGTTTGAATTGAAGGAATATAAAAACAGGGTGGGCGCAAAACCAGATCATGACTTCCACAGGATTGTAACCCAGTTGTACCACTTCTTGCAGGATGAAACACCCTACCATGACCCAGAAATGAAAACAACTGATAAAATCTGCACCTTCATCACCAAATTTTTGGAGGTTCTGGGATTCCTTACTATTGTTCCGGATGATGATGAATTTAATATTAAAAAAGAAGAGAAGAAAAGGAGCAAGATTCTCTCCACTTGGGTCAACAACATTCGCACTAACATCAAGTACAATCTAGAGAGAGAGAAAGAGAGAGGGGCATATAAAAGCAAGAAACAAGAATTTTTTGAAAAAGCCTCTATTCAACCAGAATCTAATGAAGAAGAAGAAGGGAAGACATTAATGGAAATATGGAATCCCAAGTACTGGTAAAAATTTATGCCATGAAACACCCTTAACTCTCTGGTTTCTATCACATAGAAAATTCCCCCTTATCTTCTGGAATTACATTTTTTCCTGCCAAAATCCATTGCCATACTTTTGCACTGTAATCAACATCATAAAGTTGGTCACGGTGTTCTTTAGCTATTGAACAAAATGATGAATGTAAGGTTGAGAGGATTCTAGTCTCACAAGGTGGGACACTCCAATGTAAAAGAAAAAAATGGAGAGTTTGGAAACTTCACCCCCGAAACTCATCACCCCCAGAAAGGATGAAATGGCCAATTATTCGGAATGGGGTTTTAAGTTAAATTTTTTTAATATAAAAATTATGAACCAACAATTTCAAGAAGAGATTTGTGCAGAACAAGTAGTAGAGTGTGCAGAACAAGTGGCTAAAGTTGAAACTAAAGAAGAGGTTATGGAAAATCCAGATAAAAAAGAGGAAGTAGCTCAAGAGCAGGTTGAAGAAACAACAGCAGAGCAGTCTCCTGCACCTGTAACAGGTATGGATAGAATCAAAGAGGCTATTGCTAGGATGACCAAAATTGAGATTAAACCTTTTTACAATATTAATTACTCCAAAAAATACGAGCAATTGAAAAGACATTGCGCGTACAAACCAGTGCTGAGAATAACTACAGCCAAGGATGCCGGGGAGAATAGCCTATTTTGGATAGGGATTGGAGAAGCAGAAACAATAAAGTTGCCATTGAAGGCTAACAGTGAAAGCTTCTTGAGTTTATTGAGGTACATTCAAGAGGGGGTTCTTGATGATGAAGTTGACTTCAATAACAGCGACTTTGACGGGATGGAAGAAGACTGGGAAATAATGTACCTCAAGTCTTTGGGGAACAAGAAATGTGACTTCACAATTTACTACGGGAACAAGCAGAATGTCTACTTATCCTATAAAAGCAAGTTCGGGGTGTTGACCTTCAATCTAAAAGAAGAAGGTGAAACTAAATACCTACTTTCCCAACTTTTGAGCAAGTAAATTTTAACCTCTAGGAGGGGGGGGAAATCCCCTCTCCTGTCAAATATCTAATTCACATGAAAGCTAAATTACAATTTAACAAGGAAGGTTATATCACCGCCATACCAGTCAATTGCATCATTAACAAGGCAAGACCCAACTGCGGGGCTACCACCTGTGAAATTAATTCCCCCAGAAACTCCATCATCATTGAACCCAACCTGCCAGTTATCGAGGGGAAAGAAATATCCATGCAAGGGAAATTTTTCCCTGTCAAAAACGGGGTTAAGGTAAAAGAGATTAAAGACTACTTGAAGACAACGGTTGGATATAAAAAATTCATGACCACCCCGGAATCATTTCACAAGTTAAGAGAAGCCTTCAATGCCACTGGAGAAGATTTACATTCTTACTTCATGCTGTTTGATGAATCTCACAAGATAATCAATGATGCCCGTTTTAGGGTGGCTATCACCGCCATACTGGAAGACTTCTTCAAGTGCAAGGAGAGATCGCTAATATCTGCCTCCCCTTTCTCCAAGGAAGATGTTGAGCTATTTAAACAGGAGGGGCTATACACCTGTGATATTAAACTGGAGAAGAGATACAAAAAAGATATAACAGTGATCAGCACCAACAACACCATCCAGACATTGAAGGATATATTATCCAGAAACACTTCAAGACAATACTTCATCTTTTTAAATTCAATTGATACCAGCTTGCAACTGGTGGAGAAGCTGGAGATTAAAGAGGAGAGTAATATCTATTGTAGTGGTGATGAGCATAACAAGAATAAACTCTACAGGAATGGTTACCATCAATTCCATCACCAGATAGGGAATTTCAATAAATATAATTTCCTTACAAGCAGGTTTTTCTCTGCCTTAGATATAGAACTGGATTACAAGCCAGAAGTGATCATATTCTCCGATTATAGCGTTGCCAGAAATTCTGTGATCTCCCCCCTTGATGATACTTGGCAAATTATAGGGAGGTTCAGAAATGGTGTGGCTTCCACCACTCACTTGGCCTTGACCACTCCAGAAGCTGTACCGGAATCTAAAGAATTAATCCTGCAAAAAATAATGGAAGAATATAATGCGTACAAGCTGGTGAAGGGATATAAAGAGTTACTCCCCCACTCTTTCCAAAGTCCATTGCAAGAATTTCTAGAGCATCTTCCCATCCATGAATATATAATGCCAAACGGGGAGTTGAACCGTTACAGGATTCATAACAGGTTAAATCATGAAGAGGTGGTGGGGATATACCAGACCCCGGAAACATTGAGGGAAGCGTACCTGCAATGCAATGATTACTTCAATCTCACTTTTGCAGAAGAATATCACGGGAATAAAGAGATGAGATTGGGTAAAAGGACATATAACAAATTCATGAAGAACATGAAATTCATGGAAGAATTCTATTACTTCAAATTGAATGAACCACTTGTAAACCAGCAGCAAAAGATGATTTTCAACTCTCTAAAAAAAGAAGATCCCCTGTTACTAGAGGCCTGCCAGCTCCTAACTAGGGAATTTATTGAAGAGGTGAGGTTTGATCGACAAACCTTATCCAGAGAGATCATCAAGGAGAGGTTCAATAGAGGGATAACCCGGCTTCCTGTCATTGATCTTGTTTTGAACACCTTTCATGAAAACAGGTTATACACTGAATCATATATAAAACAGGAATTGAATAATATATACAAGATTGCCCAACTGGAAAGGGAGGCTAAAGCCACTGATATTTCCCGCTTCTTTGAAACCTCTAAAAGGAGAACAGTGAACAAGCAAGGAGAGAAAGGATATTTACTATTGAATGCTAGATACTCCCTTTCCGGGAATAACCCCCGGCCAGAATTTAAAGAAACTAACACCGGGATATTGCTTGAGGTTGGTAGACAATTCATCGCTTCATGAAGAGATTCTATATAAAAGGACAAAACTGGATCTATCATATATAAATAAACAATTATTGTCCTTCATCCCCTGTCACCAATAGTTTTTAACCAGCATGTAAAAACAGCCCAAGGCTTGTTTTATGGCTATACTTTATCCATGCAAAAAATGAAAAACAGAATATAAACATATATATATCAATAGATTAATATTTAAACATGATGATATTTTCATGGTTTTCCATGCCGGATTTTCTTATCTTTATATCATGAAATTGAATCAAGCTCGACTTCATTTCTCCCTAGAGACAAAAACAAGGAAAGGTGAAATAATCACTTTCTCACACCTTGAATATTCAATCCATGACGTTCTATTGGAAAAGCCATGTAAATTATCCATGTTTAAATAACACCCCCTAGAAATCAATATTTAAAATTGGAAGGGAGAAACACATCATATATAAATCCTCCCCCTGTTAAACGGGATATTATCAATCAAAACAATGATATAAACTGGATAAAAAGATAACATACATCAATCAATCTAGAAATCAGTCAATCTAAAAATAATATAACATGATAAATGAACAATCTAGCATCAATAAAGAAAACACCAATAAAATGGACATCAAGCAAAAAAGTAAAAAAGAAATATTCTATTTAAAAAGAATACCTCTTTATTATCTCTATATAAATAATCATTTCCACCTCGATTCCGGTTGAAATTTTTAAATATACCTTTATTATAACAAGCAATTTTATATCACTCTAAAAATCCGGGATGGTACAGGAATTAATTATTTATACCCTGTATATAAAGAGTTTTGAAAGAAAATGAAGAGAATGATGATCTAGAGAATATAATGAAGGTATGGTTATTAAATAGATTTCTATTCAATATTCACAGGATGGAGAAACAGTATATAATATCTTGATTAGATATATTTCATTTCAGGTGCTTGTCTTGATCCCATCCAAGTTTTAGATGGTTAAGGATGATGGAGGTTTAACGATCAAGAGGTGGTTGATTCACATGATATAGATTGTTTCCTTCTATCTCTTTATTAATTGATGTTTAGTTAATTTATTGGTTGATGGACAGATATTCATTTACATACTAGAGATAGATACTTTCTTGATTCATTTCCCCTTCCGGATTTTTTGAGCTTGTGGGAAATGATAATCAAGAGAAGAGGGAGGTTCATGAAACTTATCCTTGAGGTTGGCAACAGGATTATTCAACATTGCCACTCCATGATATAATCATTACTAGACAAGTACATTATTATTCCAAGTACAATTTATAAATAACAGGTAAAGAATACATTAACATTATCAATTAAATATAAATAATGATGAATATAAAATATTTAAAAACAATAACCATCCCGAAAGGGAAAGAATACTTGAACCAGTATCTAGAAGAATTTCCAGTTAATTGCTTGTTACATAAAGGAAAAACTGGATGCGGGGGTACTGAAATGGTTCTGAATGACAAGAGGAACACCATTATAGCGGTTCCTACCAAGGATTTGATAAAAAACAAGATAGAGCCTAATTTAAATAGAAAAGAGAGAAGGGATAACATACTGGGTGTGATGGAAGGGGTGGAAGAATACCAGATCAAGAATTACATTGACGAGCATGAAGTGAAGAAAATAATGGTTACATACGATTCATTACCCAAGGTTATAAAGATCATAGCCGCCAAAGGTGGGAATGCTTATGAAGATTACTTTTTACTGGTGGATGAATATCACAGGTTGTTTCTTGATAACCTGTTTAGAGATAAAGCGGTGAGGAATTTACTGGATGAAGCTACCAAGTTTAAATCTGTTACCTTCATGACTGCCACACCCGTGGATGAAATGTTTATCATGGATGAATTGAAATTCCTGCCAGTGCAAGAGATTAGCTGGAAGACACTGGAGCCGGTCAAGGTCACGGTCGTTAGAACCAACAGCTTGCTGGAACAGGTTCTTTTTTATATAGCTTACAGTAGAGGGTGTGCCATGCAAGGGGATATAAACTTTCATTTCTTTGTTAATAGCGTGGCGTTCATTTCCTCTATTATAAAAAAATCCCAGTTACCACCGGGGTTGTTTAGAGTGGTGTGTTCCAATAATAACATGAACAAGAAAAAACTGGGTGAAGGAGTAGAAATATCCACCACCAGCTCCCCTTCCAAAAAATTCAACTTCTACACCTCCACCGTTTTTGAAGGTAGTGATATTCTAGACATGAATGGTTACACCATAGTGGTGAGTGATGGTAACTCTGAAGGTAGGATTATAGATATATCCACCTCCATGAAACAGATATGTGGAAGGATCAGGGATAGCAAGTACAAGAACAGGGTGACTTACATTTGCCCTTTCCCCAAAAAACTAGAATTATCATGGGAAGAGTACAAGGCTTTTATTGATAAAGAGCTGGAAAATACTAGGGCTGGAATTGAAAGGATCAATAAACTGGAAGAGAAAGATAGATTGTGGGAGATTGATCTCGTGAAAAAAGGATTGAATGACACTTGCATCTTTATAAACAAAGAATCCAAGCTGGAAGTGGATACCAACAAGTACATGCTGGATTTATATAACTACAAGAAAAGGTGTGAGCTACTTGGAAAGGATTTAAACTTGCAACAAACATTCAGCAGCCAGAATTATATCGTTTCCGAGATAGACCATGTTCCACACGAGAGAACTCCTTCATTGAAATTACTGGCAGGAACCTCCACCAGAAAATGTTTCAAGGATTACTTTGAAGAGTATGTCCAGTTAATGGAGAAAAGGGAAGGTGAAAACTCTCTAGCTTATCACTTCTCTAGCCTGTTCAACTTGGAAGAAGAAAGACATCAAGTTCTGGCGAAAGAATACCCTCTAGTGAAAGAGGCTTATGAAAAACTGGGTGTGGATAAAGTGAAGAAGATGAAATATAAAACTTCTAACATAAAGAGGGAGCTGGGTAAACTGGCAAACATTCCAGATGCCAGAAGAGTGGTAGATTACATCAAGAAACGTTATGCCTTACCGGTTAAACTGGAAGTCAGCAGTTGGAGGGAGATCTTAAACCATATTTATCATGTAGAGTTAGGGCTGCAAGAATCAGCAAGGGCCAAGGCTACAGATTTAGATAAATGGTTTATCACCCGGTATGGATATTTTAATCAAGACGGGAAAACCGTGGATGCAATGACCGTTATAAGGGAGAAATCCATCATGGAGGAAGGGACAAAAGTTGGTGAATGATATAGAATAGACACTCTTTTGTCCTCAAGCTCCATTTCCCCGGCTTGGAAAATCACTATCATCCAAGTTGGGATCACTGTTATTTCCAGCGAAAAAATAGTCCTGTTTTTTAATATCTCCAGCTAGACCTCTATATTGAAAATAATAATATAATCATAACGGGTTAAATGGAGAGGGAGATTGAATTCATTCCCCCCTACCCTAGAATTTATCAAGGTTTATATTTTACTCCATCTAGCCAGAATCATGAAGAGCTTGTTTGAAAATATCATGATCTGGTTAGATACTGGAAGATTTTACAGGCAAGCACCGTTCTATCAAAATTATTACAAGTTCCAGTTGAATGACAAGAGCATTCCCCTCTTACATCCCCCAACATGGCTTTAAATAAAAACAAGATGGAAAGAGGATGATTCATGGTGATACTTCATTCATTTTTCATCCACTTCTCTATTTAAAACCAGTTTCTCATCAATTAAATTTATAATCATGAATGAAAAGAATCTATCATCACCAATTATCAATGAAACTAGAACAGGAGAAGATTATAATGATCTAACACTATTATCAGAGGTGGAGATTAAATACAAGCCAGAGGTTAAACCCAAGGATAGACCAAGGGTCACGATGGCGATGGAGGCATATAAACTCATCAGACCCTTTTTTGAAGGTTGTTTATATCACCATGAAGAGGCATGGGTGATGCTGTTAAATACAAGCTGCAAGGTGTTAGGTGTCGCAAGGCTCAGTGTCGGGAATCAAGAGCATACTATCATAGACCCAAGAACCACCTTGCAATTGATGATAAAAACCAATGCAGTCAATCTAATTATATTCCATAATCACCCAAGCCAGAGTTTGGCTTTCAGCCCAGAGGATATAAAAATAACCAAGAACATGATGGAGGCTTGCAAGCTGTTAAACATGAATTGTCTGGATCATATTATCGTGGGGGAAGATGGTTATTCCAGCTATTCAGAGGAAGG
>ULVU01005403.1_pt1 | contig 13716 bp, 8 predicted proteins | sample 1959731 | NCBI WGS metagenome assembly ULVU01 (sample SAMEA4835794, study PRJEB28245) | human gut metagenome | biome: gut microbiome; material: fecal sample | place: Denmark | collected 2008 | reverse complement strand
TTATGAAGATATTAATACGGTAGCAGTTGAATTGGATGAGTTGTATTCCGTGCGTTTGGACAAGGATACCACGCTTACTATTGTTCCCCGGCTGTCACAGCTCTTACAAAAGGACGATGAAAATTTGAGTTATGTTTGGTTATATTCTACGATCAATCATAATTTCTATGGTTTAGCGGATCGTGAAGGTTTTGACACTGTGAGTATAGAACCTAGTTTACGTTTTCATATAGACCCGGAAGAGAAAAATTTGAAATACGAGCATTTTTTTCGTTTAAATGTGTTTGACAAGGTAACGGGAATTGAATATCCGGTAAATACGACGATCAAGTTGATCAAACCTTATGATGGAACTTGGATGGTTTTACATAGTAAAAACGGACAGACGGAATTGGGGTCGATTGAATATATCGGTGCTGATATCGTGGTGAATGAAGATGCCTATTATAAAGAATCAGGCAAGCGATTGACAGGTAAGCCACTTTGTTTGGGACAATATACAACGTCGGTTAAATATTATGGAACCGGGAGCGGCTGGAATATGTTTTACGTGCTTACTGATGTTGCCAAAGAGGCCGGAGTTTATTGTCAATGGAAAAAATTTGAGAAAAAGGATAGTTTGTCTCGAATGGTTGCCCCGATGGCTCAAGCAGGTTTTGATTTCCAACATGTGGAGATGATGGATGGTGATGGAAGTGCCAGTGCTCTTTTGTTGTCCAATGGAGTTCTTTATCAGATCCCTAGGGCCGGTAAAGTGTATAAACCGGGAAGCGGGTTGACCGGTGATGTGAAGATTACCTTGGCATCTAAAGTTATTAACAATGCTTTGTTGTATGATGAGGCCGGACATCGTTTTGCATTTTATTACAATAAAAGTGATGGGTTAGGCGTGAAGAAGTATGATCCTTTGTACTTTAATGAGAGCGAGGAAAATAGTGATTTGATTCAATCTATTCCGGTTCGAGATGGTAATGCTACGGGAGCTGATCCTAACAAGTTAGCTCCGGATCAAAAAGTGTTGTACGTGGGAACCGGATATCAATTTGATCAAAGTTGGACAAGTGTGTATGGTTATGGTTTGGCTAAAAGTGATGATAAATGTTTTGTTTATGAATTTAATCCAAGAGGGTTTACTTATGCTGATTATGCCTCTTTTAATGCTTATTATCAAATTGATTTACCTAAAGGATTAGATGAAAATGCTTGTTTTGCTTCCACTCCGCCTTATAGTGGTATTATTTTTTACGCATCGGGTAATACGGTTTATCGTTTAGACTTTAAACAGGCCGGAGGAAAAGCTACTGCAATCTATACTCATACGGGGGGAAAGGCTACGAAAATGAAATTTGCCAAGAGAAAGGCTCCAGGAGAAGGAGAGTTTGCAGCCTATGAGTTTGATTTGCAACGTAGTTTAGGAGTTTCTTTTGATATGGGAAATGGCAAGAGTGATTTTGTTATCTTGAATTTGTCATCAACCGGTAGTGTTGGGGCTAATAGTGTAACTTATCCGGCAACACAGGTATATTCTGATTTTGGAGAAATAGCTGATTTTGTATTTATTTAAAAAAGGTATTAAGATGAAGTGGATAATTATTATATGGGGTTTACTGTCTCTAGTAGGATGCCAGAGTAAGCCTGAAGGATTCGTGATAAAAGGAGAATTTCAAGGTGCACCGGAAAATGAATGGGTATATTTAACGAATACCGGGCAGACTGTGTATTATGATAGTGTACAGTTGAAAAAAGGAAAGTTTGAGTTTAAAGGGAAAGTGGATTATCCGGAATTACGTAGTATTACTTATTTTAAAGATCCGTCGCAACGAATTTATGGATGGGATAAGATCATGGAGTTACCGATATATGTGGAAAATTCTACTATTCGGGTTTCTTTACCTTTTGCAGGGCTACCCTCAAAATTAGAGAAAAAAGTACCGGGTAATTTGCGTGTAGAAGGTTCTCATGCTCATGATTTATATGCGAAATATAAAGAACGGGTAACGCCTTTTGTTGTAAAAGATGACAGCTTGTTTGATGCTTACCGTCGTGCTTATTATTATAAAAAAGGGACGGAAGATGATGTGTTCCGTTGTGTGAGGGGGATGGATGCTATGCGTGATAGTGTTTTTGCCGTGGGTGTTGAATTTATCCGGCAACATCAGGAGTCTCCGGTAGCTTTATATGTGGCAAAAAATCTACGGGTAAGAGCTTACGATAGAGATAAAGCGAAAGAAGTGGTTGGTTTTTTACCGGAAAACGTGAAAGCTACCCCGATGGGACAACAAGCTATGAAAGCTTTATTGGAACAGCCGCTTTACGTGGGAGATGTGTTGCCTGATTTTGATGTGTTGAATGTAGATTTACAGACAGTAAAGTTGTCAATGCTATTAAAAAAGGGACATTATACGTTGGTAGAATTATGGGCATCTTGGTGTGGACCTTGTCGGGCAGATATTCCTCATTTAAAAGAGACTTATCAGCGCTATCATGAAAAAGGTTTTGAAATGGTTAGTATCTCTATCGACGATGATATGGAGGCATGGCAGAAAGCAGTAAAAGAGGAAGGTATGCCTTGGAATCAGGTTTGTGGAGCAAACGGGAAAGGTTATAAGAAAGAATGTATGGATTTGTTTGGTGTTAACGGTGTACCTTCATGCGTGTTGATTGATAAGGAAGGGCGAGTCATTAGCACAAATGCACGTGGGGGATGGTTGAACGAGAAGTTGGCGGCATTGTTTAAAGAATAAAAATTCGGTTTTATAAAATTTGTATTGTATGAAAAATGTATTGTTATTGTTCCTACTCGTGGTTGGTGTTGCCAGCCACGGGATGGGGAAGAACGTGCGGTTGCATGGTTCTTTGAAAGAGTTCGGGGCTAATGTGGTATCTATGGATTTTGATGGTGCTGCAGGTGAATTATCTAAGGAGTGGAGTCAAAAAATCACGGTGAATAAAGATGGTAGTTTTGATTTTTCTTTTGACTTGAAAAAGCCAGGATATTATTCGGTAGGACGGAACACGCTGTATTTGACTCCGGGGGATGATATGGAAGTGTATCTAGGAACGTCTCAACCACAAAGTTGGTTTAAGGGAAAAGGTGCGGGCGTGAATAACTATATGAAAGGACGTTTGTTCCCAAAGGCGGGATCATTTTTAGAGGCGGGGGGAAATGTGAAAGGTAGTTTCGAAGAGACGAAAAAATATATTGATGAGCGGGCTGCCCAACGGGAGAAAGAATTGAAGGCATTGCCGAATGCGAGTAAGGAGTTTGTGGAGTTGGAAATGATGCGTATCAAGGCGGATGTTGCCAATAGTTATATGGCATATTTATGGTATTCTGATCTGTTGAAAGATTGTAAAACACGGGAAGAGGGAGAAAAGGTCGCTAATGATTTTAACAAGTCTATTCGAGAATATATAAATCCAATATTGAAAGAGATTTCTGCTAAGGATGAGTATTTGGAGGTTGCCGTGGTGAGAGATGTGTTGCTGAGTTGTTATGATATGGATGCTTCTATTTTTGATTTTCCGAAATCACAACGGTTGAAAGAGTTAAATGATGCTTACGTGACCGGGGATCGAATGAATGAGGAGATGACGCAATCTCTTTATGATGAGTTACATGCATTCGGCTCTAAGTTGAAAAATGCTGATTTTAAGCAGGCTTTTCTAGGACGGTTGGAAAAAAGGGCGAAATTGATGGAAGGACGCCCGGCTATTGATTTTGCTGTTGTGGATATGAACGGGAAAGAGGGAAAATTGAGTGATTATAAAGGGAAGGTGTTGTTTATTGACTTTTGGGCGACTTGGTGTATGCCTTGTTTGGGAGAAATGCCTTTCTTTAATGAATTGAGTAAGAAGTATCCAAATGTTCAGTTTATAGGTGTATCTTTGGATGACAACACGGAAGTTTGGTTGAATAAATTGAAGGGTGATTCGGATCATGGTAACGTATTGGAGTTATTTTCAAAAGACCCTGTGGTTCGGATTGGTTGGGATATTACAGGAATTCCTCGTTTCTTGTTGATCGATAAAGATTTCAAGATTATTTCAGCTTCGGTACCTCGTCCATCCGAGAAAGATGTGATTACTCCATTATTGGAAAAGTATAATAAGTAAGGAAATTATCATCTTAATTATTGTTTTCGGGGGAGTTATCTTAAAATATAGAGATAACTCCTCTTTTCGTTGAAATATTTTAATGATTTCTTGAAAAATGGGACAAATAGTTTACTTTTGTGGAGGAGATGTCGTGAATAAATTGCACTATGGCAAGAGATCTTTTGGAGAACAAGGCTTTCGAGGAGTTGTTTGATTTGCATTACGGGAATCTGGTGGGATTCGTGTATGGTTACGTGAGGGATGAAGAGGTGGCAAAAGATATTGTGCATGATGCGTTCTTGACTTTTTGGACGAATCGGAAACATTTGGATTTGTCCTATTCTGCAAAATCTTATCTATTTACGTTGGCACAGAATTATGCTTTGAATTACTTGAGGCATTTACGGGTCGTGGAGGTGAACGAGCGTGAGGTGACGGCTTTGTTGGAATCGGCTTCGGAGGAATTGGCTGAATACGATGAACGGTTTGCCCGGGTAGAGGAAAAGTTAGCTTTGTTACCGGAGAAGCAGCGGGAGGTTTTTTTGAAATGTGTGGTGGAAGAGAAAAAATACCAAGAGGTGGCGGATGAGTTGGATGTGAGTATTAACACGATAAAAAAGCATATGACTCGCGCCTTGAAATTTTTGAGAGGGGAATTGCAGGATGAAACTGTGTTACTTTTCGTGTTGAAAAAGAAGTGATTATATTTTTATTTTCAAATTCTATATAAAAAATTGCTTTTTGTGTCACCCTTTTTTTGAGGGTACGTGTGATAGATGTAAAATGACGATTTATGAGATACAATGACGAAGATATAGAATTTGCTAATTTGATTCTGACAGACCGGGAGAATTTGGACGATGCGGAGGTGGATGCGTGGATGGAAGACCCGGAGCATGTAAAATTATTGAAAGAATTTGCCACGGCTTATCAAGTTCGTATGAATAAGAATTTTGATCAAGATAAAGAAGAGGAATTTGCTCGGTTGGAGAGGGATATTTACGAACGGAAGAGTCGTCGAATGACATTACGTTGGTCGGTAGCGGCTTCTGTTATTTTGCTGGTTAGTTTGTTTGTGGGGCGTACGGTGACTGAGTGGAGAGATTTGGATGATGCTCGTGTGCTGGCAAAAACGGAAAGAAACGTACCGGGTGCTAAAGCTGAGTTGATTTTGAGTACTGGGGAACGGGTTGTTTTGGATCGAAAGAGTGTAGCAATAGAGGGTTTGAACGAGATGGGGATTCGAAATGATTCCGTGACCGGGTTGGATTATGCGACCGCGAAAGTGGAGGGGGAAGAGATCGTGTATAACACTATGCGAATCCCGGTGGGAGGATTTTATCAGTTGGCTTTGTCAGACGGGAGTAAAGTGTGGTTGAATTCGATGACGGAACTTCGTTTCCCGGTGACTTTTACGGGGGAACAGCGAAAAGTTTATTTGACAGGAGAGGCTTATTTTGAGGTGACTTACGATACGGTGCATCCATTTATTGTAGAGACTCCGGACGGAATGGAAGTAAAGGTGTACGGGACAGAATTTAATATGAACACGTACGGGAAAGGTGTTGTACAGACTGTACTTGTAAAAGGAAAAGTTGGAGTCCGGGATGGTGTTCATGGTAAAGAAGTGATGTTGGAACCTCGGCAGATGGCTGAATATGATGAGAAAACGGGAATGGTGCGGGTAAAAAACGTTGATCCGTATAGATATATTGCTTGGAAAGATGGAGAATTTGTATTTGAACGGGAGACAATTGAGGGGATCATGGAACGATTAAGTAGATGGTATGATGTGAAAATATTTTACGGAAAAGAATCTTTGAAACAGAAACGATTTACTGGTGTTGTTAGTCGTTATGAAGATATCACACAAGTACTTCGTTTGATAGAGGGACCGGCAACATTACGTTTCGAGGTGAAGGGAAACGTGGTAACCGTGAAAGACAGAGAATAATATTTAGTGATAGTTAATAGAAAACCGTAAAGTGCGTCAACACATTTACGGTTTATCACAGGATGTTTGAGCATCCGTGTTAGTTTTAATAGTTAATTTACAAAATTATGAAAAAAAACAAGACGAGTTTTGTTTTTCCTGACTTTTTTAGATGGGAGAAACAAAATCTTTTATGTTGCCGTTGGGTTTTTGTGGTAGTGATGTGTTTGAGCTTTTCTTCAGGAGCTTTCGCACAACAGCAAAAAGTGTCGATTAGCGTGAAAAATGTGGACGTGTCGGTTGTTTTCCGGCATATCAAGGAACAAACGAAATTGAATTTCGTGTATGATCCGGATCAATTGGTTTCGATGTCGAGTGTTACTATGGATGTGAGGAACGTGGCGGTTGATTCTGTGTTGTCGAAGTTATTCTCGGGAACTTCTTTCGAATATCGTTTCGAGATGGGATCTATTTTGATCAGGAAGGTACTGCGAAAACAGGAGCAGGAGCAAATGGTTGTACAAGGTACTGTATATGATGTTTCAGGACAAGTGCTTCCCGGGGTAACAGTTATGTTGAAAGGGACCACGGTGGGAACGGCAACTGATATGCAAGGGCGTTATCAAATGGTGATTCCGAAGACGGATAAACCTGTGTTGGTTTTCTCTTTTATTGGAATGAAAAATGCGGAACGTTCTTTTAATGGAGAGAAATCGTTGAACGTAACGCTTGAAGAGGAAGCAGAGAATTTGGATGAAGTGGTTGTGACAGGGTTGGTTACGCATAATGTAAAGAGTTTTACTGGAAATGCTTCTGTATATAATAGTGAAGATTTGAAGGCTGTAGGCCATCAAAATCTGATAAAAAGTTTAGCCTTGTTGGATCCTTCTTTGTCGATTGCGGAAAATATCGAAATGGGATCGGATCCGAATACGATGCCTAAAATTCGGTTTAGAGGTGAGAGTTCTTTTCAAGGATTTGAAAGTATTGATAAATCCGGTTTGGTAAATGATCCGAATCAACCGTTATTTATTTTGGATGGTTATCAGACAACCTTGGAAAAGATTGTTGATTTGGATATGAATAGGGTCGAGTCGGTTACAATTTTGAAAGATGCAGCTGCCGGAGCTATTTATGGATCACGTGCCGCCAATGGAGTGATTGTTGTCAAGACAATTCAGCCTAAATCCGGAGAACTTCAGATAAGTTATTCGATGGATTTGGATTTTAATTTGCCTGATTTGTCTAGTTATGATCTTTTGAATGCAACAGAAAATCTGCAATTAATTAATCGTTTGGGGTTGTATCGGAATAACGATGGAACATTGGCTCCCGGCTATAATGAAATCGCTCGTTGGGTCGCCGAAGGTGTAGATACAGATTGGTTGTCACAGCCTGTGCGCAATGCGGTAGGGAATAAACACTCGTTGAATTTGTCTGGAGGCGACAATAGAATGCGTTATGGGGTGGATTTAAATTATTCTGGTAATCCAGGAGTAATGAAAAAATCTTCAAGGACGAATTACGGAATTGGGGTGAATTTATCTTATAATTATAATGATAGGCTTCTTTTTAATAATTATTTGTCTGTTGGAGTAACAAAATCAAAAGAATCTCCTTACGGGAATTTTAGTGATTACACGACAATAAATTCTTTTTATCCTATATATGATGAGAAAGGGGATTTGTATAAGTCTTATTATTTTGTAGACCGATATGGAAATTTAAGTAATCTTTGGGGAAGTGTTAATAATGAACCCTCTAACCCGTTATATGAGGCCTTTGTTGGAAATAAGGATGAAAGTACAAGTTCTAATGTTAATGAAAATTTTTCTTTTGATTGGTTGATACATTCTTCGTTTCGTTTAAATGGTAGAATAAGTTATACGAAAAATCAAAATGAAACAACTTCTTTTTTATCTCCCAATTCTGTTACTTATAAAGATTATGGGGAAGGTATGTCAGATGTAACGACAGAAGATGAAATATTGCGGGGGCGTTATACTTATTCCCAAGTGAAACAGGAAGCATTGGAAGGAAATTTACTGGTAACTTGGTCTCGAAATATAGGAAAGCATTTTGCCACGGCTTCAGCTGGTGTTTCCATGTCTGATTCTCGAAGTGTTGTGTATGGATTTACTGCTCAGGGATTTGGTGGAAATGATGCATCGGAACCAGCGTATGCAGAAGGATACGAGGAAGGTGGTGTGCCTAATAACTCGGAGGGACATACTCGATTGGCTAGTTTTTTCGCTTCCGCTAATTATGCTTTTGACAGTCGTTATTTGTTTGACTTTTCTTATCGGTTAGATGGTTCTTCACAGTTTGGTTCAGAGGAAAACGTGGCACCTTTTTATAGTGTCGGTTTGGGGTGGAACGTGCATAATGAAACGTTTATCAGAAAACTGAATTTTGTGAATATGTTAAAGTTACGTGCTACTTACGGAGAACTTGGATCAATTAGTTTTTCTCCTTATCAAGCTAAGGATATTTATGCTACCACGAAAAATGATAGATATGATGGAAATATTGGCGTTGTATTACAAGGGTTAGGTAATGAGAATTTACGTTGGCAGACAACGAAGTCTTATGATTTTGGTGTGACATTAGGTTTGTTTGATCGGTTTGATTTTTCTTTGAGTTTTTATAAAAAAGAAACTCATGATATGGTTTTGCCAGTAACAACTCCCCCGTCTGTCGGATTTGATAGCTTTACGGAAAATCTTGGTCGTATGAGAAACACGGGTTATGAGTTATCATTGCGAGCTTTTGCAATGAAGAAGAAAACGTTAAATGTTTCTGTTTTTCTGAATGCAAGTCACAATAAAAATAAGATTTTGTCCATTTCTTCCGCATTAGAGTCCTATAATAAATCTATTGATAATTCGGAGGGAAAAACGGAAAGTGAATATAAGCAAGCTTCTCATAAATTTTTAACAAAATATGAAGAAGGACAATCAACCACAGCAATTTATGCAGTTCGTTCTTTAGGAATAGATCCGATGACTGGGGAAGAGCTTTTCTTGACGAAAGAAGGAAAGCCTACGTGGACCTGGAATGCCCTTGACAAAGTTGTTGTGGGAGATACAGAACCCAAAATTAGAGGTACTTTTGGAGTAAATGCAGGTTGGAAAGGTTTGTATATGAATGCAACTTTTGCCTATCAGTATGGGGGGGAGGCTTATAATCAGACAGTGGTAGATAAGGTCGAAAATTCGAACAAATATCAGAATGTAGACAAGCGAGTCTTGACGGAAACTTGGCAAAAGCCAGGGGATATTGTAAAGTATAAAGCGAATGTAACGAGCCGATTGGTACAATACTTCACTTATGCAAGTTCTCGATTTGTTCAAGATTTGAATTATTTGCAATTTTCTTCTTTTTCATTACAATATGAAATGCCGAAGAGTTTGATTTCTTGTTTGCGTATGGAGAGTTTGAGATTTTCATTTAATATGTCTGATTTGTTTTATTGGTCTACGGTAAAACGTGAACGGGGTACTTCGTATCCTTTTGCTCGTTCATTTACTGTTGGTTTGCGTGCAAATTTTTAAAGAATAGAATTATGAAAATGATATATTATTTTTTCATGTTGAGTATAGTCTTCGTTGTTGGAGGGTGTGGGAATTGGTTAGATGTTCAACCGACAACAGAGAAAGATCGAGAAGATTTGATCGAGACGGAAGATGGATTTAAGCAAATGCTTTATGGTACCTATATAAATCTAGTTCATCCGGATTTATACGGTCATCAATTGACTTATGGTTTATTGGAAGGGTTAGCTCGAAATTATGTATGGCATCCTACAAGTAGCTATAATTATGAGGACAAGACAGTGCGCCCCACGATAGATGCTATATGGAATACCATGTATAATAACATAGCAAATGTGAATAGCATCTTGAAAGATATTAAGTCTCGTAAAGATCTTTTTATTAATCATGAGGGAGATGTGTTAGAAGCTGAGGCGTTGGCTATGCGGGCTTTTATGCATTTTGATTTGTTACGAATGTTTGCTCCGGCGTATCAAGATAACGAAGATCGTATTGCGATACCGTATGTGGAAACTTATGAACGGGTTCGATATCCGCACTTACCGACAAAGGAAATTATGGAAAAGGTATTGAAAGATTTGAATGAAGCCGAGAAAATGTTAGAGGCAAGTGATGATCCGATTTTGAAAGAAATTATTTGTACTTATTCCGGGAAAAATGATTTTATGGCAAATCGGCAATATCGTTTTAATTATTGGGCAGTGAATGCTTTGAAGGCTAGAGTGTATTTGTATATGGGGGATACGGAAAATGCAAACCATTATGCAATGAAGGTAATAGAAGAAGCACCTTTCACGTGGGTAAGTGAGACTGATGTAACTTCTGGGGATCAGATTTTCATGCCGGAGTTGATTTGTGGGTTGAATGTTCCTAAGTTGGCTAATTATTATGAAACTTATTTTACATCCGAAAAATATTCATTATCCGATGGATGGGGTGTTTATGGATTAGGGGTTTTTGAGGATGCTAATGATTTCCGTTATTTGTATTTGCTTTCTAATGATAGAGCTAATAATAAGGTTATTTCTAGTAAATATAATCAACGTGTTAGTAGTTCGAGGGTGATGAAGAAAGAAACGGTACCTTTGATTCGTTTGGGGGAGATGTATTTGATTGCGGCTGAATGCAATGTCGAGGATAATCCGGGTGAAGCTGTCCGATTATTACGAGAATTGAAATCACATAGAGGTTATTTGTCTGAAGATAAAGGGATTGTCGGAGATGCTAGTGCGAATCAATTGCTTGACTATATAAAAAAAGAGATGCGTAAGGAGACTTATGCTGAAGGACAGATGTTTTTCTTTTGGAAACGTTTAAAGTCTTCAACAACTCCTGGTTTTAGTCCATGGTCATCTGCTGCTACGACCCCGATGAAAGTCGAGTATTATACATTCCCATTGCCGGAATCGGAACTTGAATATGGTAATATTCCTTCGAATGGAGAGTTAAATTTATAAATATTGAATTGATATGAAAGTGATATATTATTTCCTTTTGATTTTGTCTATCGTTTTGTTGACGAGATGTTCAACAGATAAAATTGAGAAATTTGATGAGCGTAATTATATTTCTTTTGATGTAAATGAGGTAGAAGAGGGATATCCTAAGTTGTCTTATACTTTTACTTTTTCAGAAGAATCTGTTAGAGAAGTGATATATGAAGTTCCTGTTGTTTATGCGGGGCGCTATAATAATAAGGTCGTGCCATTTTCTTGGCAAGTTGTGGAGGAGGAAAGTACTGCTGTGTTAAATACTCATTATCAATTATTAGATGGAGATGCGTCGTTTATTGAGGCTGGAAAGAATGTTGGTGTGGCAAAAATTAAATTGTTACGGACAGGGGATATGCAAAATAATTTTTATGAATTAGTCTTACAGTTAGTTGAAAACGAGAGTTTTAAGTCGGGAGCTATAGATAGAGTAAAAATAGTGATAACAGATCAATTAGTGAAACCGGATTATTGGGTGTGGGATCCATATGATCATTATTTAGGAAATTATTCTTCGATGAAGTTTCGGTTGTGGTTAGAATTTATGAATGTAAGTGATGGAGCGAATCCATTTGAAACAGATAAATATATACAATGGACTGATCGAGGTACTGGAAATTTCATATATAAGAATTATAGGGAATCAGAGGTGAAAACAACGGTTCTGGAGTTCCGGCAATGGTTGTATAATGAGAAAAACAATCCTTACGACGAAGATTTGAAAGCTCCCGTGGCAGAGAGTCTTGGTGGATTTTAGTAACGAAATTTAAGAATTGATATTATGAGAAAGATATATTTATTTAGCGTGTGGTTATTGTGTTGTTTCGGTGCTTGTATAGAGGATAAAGGAAATTATAATTATGTTCCTTTAGAAGAAGTGGCAATCAGTGGACTTAATGATTCTTATCGTTTTGTTCTTCAGAAATCACAGTCAATAATTCCCAAAGTGATAACGAATATTGATGAGAGTAATCTTACTTATTGTTGGCGTATAGGTCCGGACACGCTTTGTAAGACAAGAGATTTTAATTATACTTTTACTCGGATTCCTGTTGCAGTTTCTTCTAATCCATTGACTTTTGAGGTAAGAGATGTAACAACAGATGTGCGTTATTCTAAAGTTATGCAAGTGAGTGTTGTATCTCCTTTTTATTCCGGATGGTTGATGCTTACGGCACAACGGGATGGAAAGGCGGCGCTAGCTTTTCAATCATATGAGGATGAACAAATGTTATATCAAGATGTTTATCAGGAGGTGAATAATGAAAAATTGTCGGGTACACCTTTAATGGTAAAACAGCTTAGGTATCAGGATGGAATTACGGGTGCTTATATGGATCGCATATCCGTGATTTGTGAAAGTGGAAAATCACCGGAATTAGACGGGACTTCACTTGTGCGTTGTAAATATTATGAAGATGAATTTCAAAAGGAATCTCTTCATATAGATAATATTACCTCAGAGTATTATAAAAACGAGAATGCGTTGAGTATTGTTTCTGATGGTTTAGTTTATGGTAAGGTGCTAGGAAGTATGGGGTCACCGGACGATGCTTATTATCAATATCCTTTTGAGGGAGATGAGCGAGGGTATAAAGTTGCACCATTTCTTGTAAAAGGAGCTTATACGTCTTACTATTTTGCGTTGGATGAGTTAAGTCATCGTTTCGTGTATTATTCGGCAACAACGCTCTCTTCAAGAGTTTCTTCCGTGGTGTGGGATGAAGAAGAATCCGTATTCGGGGTAGATTTGCATGATGTCCAAGGTGAAATGATATGGATGGGGGCAATTTTGTATGATGATGATATATATAGCATTGTGTTTGATAAAGGGGTATATGTTTTACGTAGAATGGAGATAGCATGGGATGGTAGAGCAAAGTTACTTGCTTGTGTGAAATTGCCGGACGGAGTGGTGGTTGAAGGGAGTCGCTTTGCCTTGCATCCTACGTCCCCTTATTTGTTTGTCAGTAACGGAAATATGTTGCAAGCGATTAACTTGGAAAATCTTTCAGCTGGAGCGAAGGCTGTAAATGAGATTTGTTGTTATGAAGGAGAGATCCTTGCAATGCATTACGCTTATGATAATGCTGCGGGGTTGAATGAATTTGGGGTTGCAATACAAACAGGAAATAACGAATCTGCTTTGTTAATTGTTAATCCGACTCTTTCTTCTGGGGGAGAGATCATGAATAGATATGATCATGTAGAAGGAAAAATTGTTAGTTTATGGCGTAAATTTATGTAATATGAACAAGAGATTATTTTTGAGAGGTTTCATTTTTTTATCAGTATGTCAAGCGTTGATGTCTTGTGTTGATGGGTATAAGATTATAGGAAATGTTCCAGAGCTTGCGGATGGAACTCAAGTGTATTTACGTTTGGTTGGGCCTCCGTCAAGAGATATAGATAGTGTATGTGTTAAAGATGGGTATTTCGAATTTGGAGGACTTTCGGTAGAGAAACCTATCTGGGCTTTAATTAGTGTTAAGGGGCGTTTTAGTGCTTTATGTGATTTTTATTTGGAAGATGGAAAAATTAATGTGAAGGGTATATCTTCTCATAAAGCTATCGCTTCTGGAACGCCAATAAATGATCAATATAATATTTATAATCAAACTATATCGGTTTATAATGATTC
>ULVU01014755.1_pt1 | contig 13833 bp, 10 predicted proteins | sample 1959731 | NCBI WGS metagenome assembly ULVU01 (sample SAMEA4835794, study PRJEB28245) | human gut metagenome | biome: gut microbiome; material: fecal sample | place: Denmark | collected 2008 | reverse complement strand
TATTTACAGCTGGTTTTATTGACACAATTCTTTTATAACATTATAATTATTAGATAAAGATGCGTGGAGATATATAATTTTTCACAAATTAATCTAATTTAAGGAGCGTGATTCCAATGAAAAATATTAAGGTTCGAACAAAACTTACTATAATTCTGGCTTTAGTAATTGTCCTTGTAACTTCTGAAAGTTTTATTTCTATTAAGAATATGAACCAGTTAAAAGACAAGGCACTTGAAACTATGGACACATCATCAAGACAAAATTATGATGATTCAATTAAAGAGCAGGTTGGTGTTGTCATCTCCCTGTTATCGGAAATCAATAATGAGTATAAGTCTGGTAAATATACTCTTGATGAAGCTAAGAAAATAGCCGCTGATGAAATCCGTCAGATGCGTTATGGCGAAGCTGGATATTTCTGGGTTGACCAGTCCGATGGCAAGAATATTGTTCTGCTTGGAAGTTCAACTGAGGGTACTAATCGTATGAATACTAAAGATGCTGATGGCTACCAGATGGTCAAGGAAATAATACGTGTTGCAGTCCAGGATGGTGGTGGTTATACAGATTATGTATTTCCTAAGGAGGGAGAAACAGAACCTTCACCAAAGCGTTCTTACAGCGAATACTTCAAACCTTTTGACTGGGTTGTTGGTACTGGCAACTATACTGATTACATAGACACTGCTATTGCACAGCAGGATGAGGAATTCACCAGCTATGCTTCAAGCAAAGCTATTTCGCTTATTTTATGCAGCGTATGTATGCTTATTGTTGTTGCTATACTCGTTGCTCTCATCGCAATTGATATTACTAAATCATTAAGAAAAATAAAAGAACAATTCGAAGTAATTGCCGGTGGTAATTTTGCCACAAAAATGCAACAGCCTATGCTTAAGCGTAAGGATGATTTCGGACAGCTAGCCAATGCACTTGAAACTATGCGCGAATCTGTACGAAGCCTGTTAGCTCAGGTAAAAAACGAGGCTGCCAATATTGATAAGGTTGTAGAAACTATCGACACTAATGTATACAATCTTAATGCAGAAATTGAAGACGTATCTGCAACAACAGAAGAGCTTGCTGCAAGTTCAGAGGAAACTGCCGCCTCTGCTGAACAGATTAACGGAATGACACAGCAGATTGAAGAAGCTGCAAGGGAAATTGCCATAAGAGCACAGGATGGTGCAACTGAATCCCAGGACATCCATAAACGTGCTGTAAAGACTAAGGATGATACTGTAGAAAACCGTCAGAAAGTTAAACAGATGATGGCTGACATCAGAGTAAATCTTGAGCAGGCTCTTGAAGATGCCAAAGTAGTTGACCAGATTGGTGTGCTTGCCGACTCTATCCTGAATATTACTGCACAGACCAATCTGCTTGCCCTTAACGCTTCTATTGAAGCTGCAAGAGCTGGTGAGGCTGGTAAAGGCTTTGCGGTTGTTGCAGAGGAAATACGTGTATTAGCTGAACAGTCTAAAGATGCTGTAGCCAACATTCAGGCTGTTACAGAAAATGTAAACAAAGCTGTAGGCAACCTGACAAGCGATTCTAACCGCCTGCTTGATTTCGTTGATACTGATATTGTTGAATGTCTTAACGGATTTGAAAAGATGGCTGATGACTATAATATGGATGCTTCCAACATTAACGATCTTGTATCTGATTTCAGTGCAACATCAGAAGAGCTTGTTGCATCTATAAGCAATATCACTCAGGCGATAGATGGAATCACTTCCGCTTCTAATGACAGTGCAACTGGAACAACCAACATAGCCCAGAAGACAATCGTAATCGTAAAAGGCTCAGAAGCTGTTATGAATGGAGCTAAAACCGCAGAAGCCTCTGCTGCTGAACTTCGTAAAAATGTTAATAACTTTGTTATTGATTAATTTTATATATAGCAGGAATTATGGGTGTGGAAATGTTTATTTCCACACCTATTTTATGTAACTAAGATATGCTATATGCTATGCTTTAACATATCGTGGGGGAATTCCACTCATTCTATGTAATTTTGTTTTCTCTAAAAACTTTTAAAACAGGCACAATCGTCATCATACAATATTTAACTTTGCATTTTAATATAGTTCTTTCCAGCTACAGCTGAGTTCATAGAATTATCTTTATTTTTCATTTTAACATAGACAGTATGAACTACATCTCCTTCTGTCAGAGTAATACCTTCCAGCATCTGAAAAATAACATCCCAGCCACCTTCTGTTTCATTATCAGGAACATGGCAATTGTATGAATACCTATCGTAATAAGACGCTCTCTTCAGGCAACTGAATGCTATAAATTTTTTTCTAAGAGGTTTATTTATTACAAGGAACTCATTCAGTGAATCTTTGTCCATATAATTATAAAATCTTGAAATGGTTGGCTGCGATGCTAAAGTCTCTTTATTTAGCACGGCTTTAAACACAGGATCATTTGTAAGTTCATCCGAAGCATCTTCTTCAAAGTAACCTACAATGATCATATATATCATCTGAAGGAGATTATACTTGTCAGTGTGATATCTAAATAATGCAAAATCATTTGTCTTAAATAAATAGCTAAAAAGTCTGTCAATGCTAAGCTTGCTTACAAATTCTTTGATATGAAGTAAGCCTGCATCGGAGAATAAATCAACTCCATCGAAATTAATTTTAGTCTGTCTATTGATTTTAAGTGATAATGTATTTAAAATATTCATAAAGAGCTCCTTTGTTGGTATTTATTTTAATTTGTCACCTTAATTTTACCACAAATGGTTGCTCTTTTTTCATTGACTTAATAAGTGAAATGCAATATTCAGTTAAAATATAGAAACTATGTGGCTTTAAGCTACTTTCACGGCATTGCCGTGAATAATTTAGGTTAACTTAGTGACATTGGAGTGCCGCTATGCTTATCTCCTAGCTTATTTCACTATATCAAATGTTACTATTCAACTGTGTGTTTGTTGCTTATGTTAATACCATTTGTGATTTCAATACATCTAATGTTACTATTCAACCCATTATGATTATGGTCTTTCTCACAATTATATTTCACTTCAATACATCTAATGTTACTATTCAACGCAGTAAATTCCTGTAGCTTTAATATTACCGAACACATTTCAATACATCTAATGTTACTATTCAACTACTGCCTCTGTTGTCTGCTGTACTGTTGTATTATCATTTCAATACATCTAATGTTACTATTCAACGATATGCAGTAGAGAGGATAACGGCGGCAATACAGATTTCAATACATCTAATGTTACTATTCAACCATATCCAAATCAATCAATAGTATCTTATTATCCTTATTTCAATACATCTAATGTTACTATTCAACGCTATATTGCGGTTTATAGACAACCCTCCATTTTCATTTCAATACATATAATGTTACTATTCAACTTCCTGTATAGTCGCCATTAAGATACTCGTTTAATAATTTCAATACATCTAATGTTACTATTCAACTTAATTCTCTTTGCTTATTGTAACTAACCCAGCTATATTTCAATACATCTAATGTTACTATTCAACTTCAAGTGCAGTGGACACCAGCAACAAGACTTACATTTCAATACATCTAATGTTACTATTCAACAAGGCGGTTATATGTGTTATTGGTTGATTATGCGGATTTCAATACATCTAATGTTACTATTCAACGACAGTAATCAGACTTTGTATTTTCTTCTGCATACAATTTCAATACATCTAATGTTACTATTCAACTTCCAATTCGGTACAGCAATAAAAGCTCCATTAATGATTTCAATACATCTAATGTTACTATTCAACGATATGGAATTATAGCAAACTTACTTATAACGTGATTTCAATACATCTAATGTTACTATTCAACAATGACGGAAATATCACAGGTGCTGTTATCAAGCGAATTTCAATACATCTAATGTTACTATTCAACGCATTTATACCAGTAATGCTGCTTGTTATAACATATTTCAATACATCTAATGTTACTATTCAACCTCTGCTTGCAAGAATAGCCGCATCATTATTCCCCATTTCAATACATCTAATGTTACTATTCAACATCATATCCGGTAACTAAAAAACAGCCTATAAGGCATTTCAATACATCTAATGTTACTATTCAACCAACCAGGAACTGCAGAGGGCGACAAGATTTATTGTATTTCAATACATCTAATGTTACTATTCAACCTCTGCTTGCAAGAATAGCCGCATCATTATTCCCCATTTCAATACATCTAATGTTACTATTCAACAAATCTAATGAATCATAGAAAGGAATTCTTCTTCATTTCAATACATCTAATGTTACTATTCAACTACACAGCTCGTTATGCTTTCCGCATTTACTGCAATATTTCAATACATCTAATGTTACTATTCAACTCGCAAAAATAAACTTAGGAAATTTCCGCTCCATCATTTCAATACATCTAATGTTACTATTCAACCATATCGTCTTAATCTTTCAACATCTGCTACTTCAAATTTCAATACATCTAATGTTACTATTCAACGCACTCTTAATAACGGCTTTAGCATTATTGTTATCATTTCAATACATCTAATGTTACTATTCAACGAAGAAAAAACAGTAGAAGACCTGCTTCTTGACAGATTTCAATACATCTAATGTTACTATTCAACTCTTCTTTCCCATAAAGAGTGTTATACTCTTTATTATTTCAATACATCTAATGTTACTATTCAACAAAGAGCGTGTAACAGATGTAAATGGAACACAAGATTTCAATACATCTAATGTTACTATTCAACCAGACCCAAGAAGTGCTTTCAAAACGCCGATATCGATTTCAATACATCTAATGTTACTATTCAACTAACATAATCATCATATTCCAGCTTCATCTCTTCCATTTCAATACATCTAATGTTACTATTCAACCTGCCGAAACTGGTCTTACCTGCAATAGCTGGTATTTCAATACATCTAATGTTACTATTCAACTGTGTTAGGTACTATTGTATCTATAAGAGCTTTAATATTTCAATACATCTAATGTTACTATTCAACGTGTCCTTAAGCTTTCATTGTATGTGTAATAATCATTTCAATACATCTAATGTTACTATTCAACTTATTATCATCGACAGTACCACTTGCACTTACCTGCATTTCAATACATCTAATGTTACTATTCAACGTGGTAGCTTTGTGGCAATTTTGTGGCAGCTATTTTATTTCAATACATCTAATGTTACTATTCAACACCATCGTATCTTCCAACCGAATTGAATACAATAATTTCAATACATCTAATGTTACTATTCAACAGTGCTGCCTTAGTCCCTGATGTATTGCTGTATGAATTTCAATACATCTAATGTTACTATTCAACCAACGATTTTAAGCCATCTATTTTACAGCCAATTCCACTATACCCACTATATTAGTACATTCTCATGAATTTTACCAGCCAATTCAATAATTATTTAAAATTTTTCTTTATTATTGTCTTAAGCCCCATATTTACGAGCTTTGTTAATATCTGCACAATAAACCGGCTGGTAATTTATTTAATTATTATATCATCAAATCTTCTCCTGTTGGCTCACCACCATTTCCTAACACTTCTTCCCCAAACACACTGTCATTCTTAAGCTTGACAATACAGATAAAATCCTCATCCTCATTTATAACCTTTTTTAATTCTGCCCTCAGTGATATAAACCTCGATGGTGTCATATCACCTCTGAATACTGACTTTTGATAATGTGCTAAATATTTTTTACATATCTTAAATACTTTCTGCACTCTTTTTTCGCCAACATCATAAAATAAAAATGCATAATTATAATTCAATTCTTTCTTCATTACATACCTTCTTTCAGTGAAAATGGGACAAAATCTTTTTCTTCCAAAATACTTTTAATTAGTTTATAACAATCCAGCTTTAATGCTGTTCTGTACGATACTTTTCTTTTTAGTAATGGATGCATAAACACGCTTTCCATTCTGTCTTCAAAAGCCTGCACAAATATTTTTCTTCCATCTTCATTTAAAATGCAGTAATTAACATTTTTATCAAAATGCTTTTCTACCTGTAATTTTCTATTATTAACCAAATCAAATATAGTTCTGTATACAATAACTGGCTTAAATACCTCACTTATATCAAGACTTAATGAAAATCTTCCTTCAGACGGCTCATGCAGAAAACTTATTCTCTGATCTAGATGTGTCTGATATATTGCTGAAATAGTTTTTGTATACAACAATGTATTTCCAAAAGAAATCAAGGCATTAATTGGATTGTCCGGTGGTCTTTTTACCCTTTTATTCATTACAAAATCATCTGGCAGAAAATATCTGAAATCATCATAAAAACGCATCCACACTTCACCTTCATATGCCATTAACTCCTTTACATCTTCTGCATGTTCAACAGATTTTAAAAAATCACTTTTTATCCAATCTATTGTTTCCTTAACTTCTTTTTTATTATGCTTATAATAATGATAAAGAAGTTCATAAATATTAAGTCCAATTCCTTTGACTATCGGTCTTGCAATACTCATTCTGTCATCGTTATATTTTCCAACCTGCTTTACTAAAAGCTTTCCACTAAGATAATGGTCCCTCGGATAATATGTACCGCTATATCCCCCATAATAATTAAAAAAATGTACTATAATATTATTTTGTGATAAAAAATCTAACAGCTTTGTATTAATACTAACCTCATTAAAACAAAATATTTCCTTCGTATTTTCTACTGGAATATACACATTTTTACCATTCTTACGGAAACATAATGAATTATCTTTTCTTGTTAATTCTCCCATTGACATTATATATCTTGTACTTCCCATAACACGCCTTTCCTATTGCATCATATATAACAATATTCATAATATGCACATTTTTTACACTTGCTGCTGTTAAGTATTTCTGGTGGCTTATCATCTACAATTAAATCCTGTATTTCATTAATATACCCGTCAAGTTCATTTTCCAGTTCTTCTGTTAATTGTAGAATCATAACTTTCTTATCGCTTTTATTCTTTTCTACAAACTCAAGCTTTCCTTTTCTTACTACGCCCTTATTTTTTAATACTTTTAAATAATACAATAGCTGCCATTTTGCCGCTTCTACATCTGCATCCGACTTTTTTACTTCTGTAAGATATTCTTTGGTAAGCTTATCAAGCCTTATATTGTCTATTGCAATCTCTGAATTACTTTTATCTGCCGATTTTTCTTCGTGAATTGCCTTGCCTATCTTAACCTGCTCACTATTATCTTCCAGATTTAACCTGTTGCCGTGCAGATAGCATTGTCTTTTACAATGAAAATAATAATTAATCAATGTACCATTCACCTGCATACTAATTCTCCTTTCTACGCACGTTTTTCGCCTATTAAATTTGTGTCAAGTGTGCGCAGCCACAAATCATACGTATAAAAAATCAGATATTAATCTAATTTTTTACTACCTCCTTATATGAATAAATCTTCATTATCCTTGAATAGCTCTTTATTTAACACTCCATTTTCATCATAATAATCTTCGCCATTTTCGACATAAAAAATATCTCCTATCTGCTCATCCCACTCCAGATTTTCAATAACCGGTTTATGATTTTCATTGTATAATTCTATTTTAAACTGATACATAAACATATTCATTTTACTTCTGATATTATGTAGTTTAACGGTCTTTTCCTGATAAGACATATGATTATCCTGCAAAAGTTCTTTATACTCTTTCCATATCTTTTTACCATCTATAACATTCTCAGGATTATTTTTATCAATAATATTTCTTGAAAAATATATCGAATACATCTGTCTGTTATCATCTATGAGTTTCATTTTATCTGCAACTTTATTAAAATCCAGCTTTCCTACTTCTTTTCTGATAAATTCATCTATATTATTATCGTTACATTGCCCCTGGGCATTTTTTAAAACTGGTATTACATATTTTTCATAATAATCATAAAAATCTTTAGAATTAAGTACTTGTCTTATTTCCTCATTCATTAAAGTATTATCAGTATCCACGCGGACATCTTTCCTGTATATTCCTTTAGCATCGTCCATATTAAAGAAATATACAACTCCATCTTTCCTGCACGACCTATTAATTCGTCCTATAAACTGTTCCTCGCTGTCAAGTCTTGATATATCTTTATATCCTATGTCCATATCTATATCTACACCTGCTTCAATAACCTGTGTTGCAACAAGAATGACTTCCTGCATATTTTCAATGTCAGCAATTATATCTTTACGTTCCTGTATGCTGCTATCGCCTGTTATTAACCTGACCGGACATTCTGCACTTTCACTTATATATGCATAAAATTCTTCTGCACTTGATTTTCTTATAAATTCTATAAGTATTCTCTTATTTTTATGTTGCAAAATGTGTTCTTCCAACTCAGCAATTCCTATTTTTCTGTTAAGAAGTTCATAATTAACTTTCACCCTATTGGCAAACATTCTGTGATTAAAATATTTTTCTCTGTTATTTATCAATCTGACAGCTTTGGCATTATTATTGGTAAGCAATTCAAGATTAGGCAGAGTTGCTGACATTATAATTATTTTTATATCTAATAACTGTGCATATGCCTTTAGAAAATTTATCATTGCTCCCCATTTGTTATTGTTGTAACTTTGAATTTCATCTAAAACAATAACTGAATGACATAACTGATGAAATCCAAATGTACTACCTTTAGACCTGCCAAACATTGTATCAAATAAAGTAATATGAGTTGATAGCACTATAGGATAATTTAAAAATTGTCTATCCAATAATATTTTTTGATAATCTTCTATGGCATATTTCTCATTCTTATATAGATTTATATTTAAACTATTCTTTACTTTATATGGAGTAATTGAGTTTACTACAGCTATATTTGACATAATATCCTCTTTTTGTCCAAATATTTTCTCCATAGAATTCATATTCTGTTCAACTAAAGTATTAAACGGATATACATAAAAAATCTTTTTGCAATAGTCCGATTTTTTCAATAATTGAAAACTTAAATTAAATGCGGTATTACTCTTTCCACTTCCGGTTGGAGCTTCAAGATAGAATATCTTACTGTCTATATTGTTTTTCAGATTATATTCTGTTTCAAGAAACATTTCTGTCCGCAGTACATTTATCCCCTTAATATTTCCAATAACCGTGTCTTTATTAACTTTAGCAAGCTGTTCTTCATCTAATCTTTTAATATTCTTCTCATAATTACGTATACTTTTCTGTACGTCATTATTCTCATATTCATTTATTATGTTATCAATATTATTAACATTTCCATAATCGTTATTTTCATATCCATTCATAAATTCAGATGTTGCATAATAATCTGCTGCCACTAATAAAGAATATAAAAGCCTTGTCCACGCATACAAATAAATATTCTTTTCATTACTTTGATATGCCATTCTATTAAGCCATTCATCACGTTTTCTAAGCTTTACAACCGGCTCTTTGTATAACTCCTGTTTAAACATTTCGTACCAGTCATATGCATCTTTTCCTGAATTATCACCTTCTGTATTTTTTCCAGTCAACCCACTAAAAAAATATTCCAGATTATTCATATCACTATGATGCCTTGAAATTATATAAGAATAGATATACGCAAAGTCTTTAAGCACATCAGACTCATCCCTGTTAATTCTTCCATCACCTTTTGCTGTATTAATAATATCCAGAAAATAATCAAGATAAAAAATTGCCGATACAATAGAATGTCTGCTCGATATACTTTCAGGTGCATATTCCACTTTCCAGCTATTCTTCATTTTCAGCTTTTGAAATAAAGGATTTATCTTTCCAATATCGTGTAAAGTTACAACATTAACCGACATCAACTCAAATATATGTCTGGCTTCATTGGTAATATCCCCCATATACAACTGCTCAAACTTTATAAATACTGTTTCAATATGTTTAGCTTCAACAATATTAAACCAATACTTCTGACAACGCCTTGTGTGCTCTGTTAAAGTTTCTTTTTGAGTTTCATCTTCTGATAAATGTGCATAACATTCATCTCCAAATTCCGTAATACTGTCTAACGGCAGCATTAAACTTTTTATATTAAACAACATTTTCCCATCACATTCTTTACTCATACTTGTCTATGTTTCCCCTTTCTCTCACTTACATAATTAATTAAAAATGCCACATCAGACAAAATGAACTTATAATAAATTCCTATTGCCTGATGTGACATCATTAATATAATTATTAGTAAAACTCCAAAACCTTACCTTCTGTTTTATAAAGGTCATATAACTTGTCATTATTTATATCCACTAACATATTAGTATAACAAATATCTGCATATTCATATAAGTTAGTGTATCCATTAAGAGCAACTGGCAATTTTTCAGCATATTTAAACACTTCTATATCATCTTCATCATCAGGCATAATTAAACTGCCTGTTTCCTTTAAAAACATACTAGATATAACTGTTTCTTTTAATATTGTATCCTCAACAACAACTTTTTCTACATTTGTAATATCTGCTGGATGATCGTTTTTACCAAGATAAGGAAAATAAACGCACTTTCCTTGTTGTAAAAATCCAGCCAGTTTCTCGGCTTCTTCACAATCAATCAGTACATATATATCCCACACTGGATTCTCTAACCATTGCTCTTTTATAATAAGATTACCGCCCTGTTCAGCACTTGCATAACCTACTGAATTATTAAATATCTGGACTTTCTTAGGTATATATCCACGTTCATTTTTAGGCACAACTGACACTTTTATATGTCTTAATTTTTCATAGAATTCAGGATAATCAACTTCTATAGGATGCCCCTTCTTTTCCTTTTTCCATTCTTTCTGTGCGTATCCACCATACCCTAATATTGCACCAAATATTCCTAACAAAGCAACCTTATGTATATGGCTATATGTAAAATAATAATAGGCATTAACTTCCGGTTTCTTGAAAAAGGCATTTCTGCCACTTAATGTAAATTTAACAGCCTCCATACATTACACCTCTTTTTGTGTAATAATATCATAAAGCTTCTCCCCTTTAATTCCAGATACAATCTTAGTTGTATGTGGATTAAAGTAAACTTCAACGTCCTTTATTCTATCTCCGATATTATTAAGTATTTCTGCAACTCCACTTATATCTATTGTATTAAGTTTATCACCTTTTTCAAAGCTTATGTACTCAGATAAGTTAGGAAGATATGTATCTATCTCTGTCTCTACAAATATTGCAAATTCATTCTCGCAGCCTTCTTTAGCATTAGTTGCATAAGCTGTTGCACTTACTAAAGCAGTTCTTTTAAAGTTCTCATAATCTTCCTCTGTATATCCGTCTGTAACTCCAAGACTTACCAGTTCCTTATATGCAAGTGGGTTAATTACAAATGGATAAAAATAATGTGCTTCATCGCTTGTAATTTTTGTTCCTAATGTTGAATTCTTTGCCTCTTCATTTTTCTCGCTGTCTTTACTTTCTTCCGAATTTTTCTTACTATCTTTACCTGCTTCAGTACTAAATGGTGATAATATTTGTTGAACTTCAGGATTAATATCAGAATATTTGTTGAAACCCTGTCCAAACTGAACAGCACCTGTTATTGAAAATTTATTATCAGATACTGTAAATGTTGCACCAAAGTTCTTAACATCTACCGCTGACATAAGATTCATAAGTACCTCTTTGGCTTTCTTTTTCCCTTTTAAATCGAATCCTTTAAATATTTCCTCATATCTATCTCTTAATGTTCTTGGCACAAGTGTTCCATCTTTCTTAGAAATTGTCATAGATTTAATATATAACACTTTCTTTCCTTCATCATTCCACATTTTCTTCATAGGATACTTTAAAGCTTTATCACTTCCATACACATCTCCATTCTGTGTACTCTTTGGATACCCAGAAAAATCTGCATTCCAATTAGCCATAATTGAAGAAATTCCTATAACTCCATATACTCTCTTATTCATATTAATTTTCCTCCTCTGACTTCTTTGAATCGTATATAAGATTATCACTTAAATATCCAGCTATTATATCTTCACTATTTACCTTTCCTTCTGTCATATAAGCTATAATCATTGCATAAAGCTTATTGTATCTATTATAGTTAATTTTAATTGCATAATTATATTTCTTAAATAATTGTTCCAATCTCTTTTTTAATACACCTTCATTTGCAACATAAATAAATGGATTTGCTAACGAATGGTTTTTATCTTTTGATTTATTTAATGAAATGTAATATCTAACAAGCTGACCGACTGCATAATAATATTCGCTTTCGCTTTCTATCTGACTATCTCCATCCTGATTAATCTTACTTCTAAGATTACTTCTTATATTAATATATCTGTCTTTCTCTTCTTTCATATCGTTTCCTCCAAAATACACATCTAACGATTTCATCAGATTAAACTGCTTAACTGCTTTCCCAATATAACCGTTAGTAATTGAACTCTTAATAATACTAATACTCACTAAGTGCAGAATGCTTTCTATACCTTTACTCTGCCCCTTATAAAGCCACGCAAATATAGCATCCCTTGATAAAAATATATTTTTCTTTAAAATACTATCTATATTTATTTTTTTAATTTGCTCTTCATCCGAAAAGAAATTGCCCGACAACCACTTAGAAAATAATACTTCATTAATTACAGCAAGTAATTCTTTCTTATTACCATATTTCCTATATTGTTCATCTGTAACATCATCTTCCAAAACATTAGAATATACAAATGGCTTATAAAGATTATACTTATAATCAACTATAGTATCCTGATGTTCTATTTCTATTAATATATCCCCCTTTTGGGTACATACAACAATAGTCTGCAAAAAGAAACCCGAAAAATCTCCTTCAATAAATTCTCCATTTTTCAAAGCCGTAATTCCACTTTTGTTATACTTGCTATCAAGGACTGAATTATCAAAAAACAAATTAGTATTACCTTTATTAGCTTCGTTCATAAGATAATCAAAAAACATTCTTTGGACTAACGCATTTTGTGTAGTTAGTAAATATGGTACCATTATTTTTCTTGTCTTATGTTCCATATATGGCTTCTTCGGATTCAATGTAAGATTATCATTCGGAGGTCCTAGTATCTGTCCATCAATTTCTGTACTATAATCATTCTTGTTAAAAAGTTTAGTTATAAGATAACGTTGTTCTTCCCTGACATACAACTCTTTATCATCTTCAAAAAATATCTTAAGATAATTCTTACCTGTTAACTCTATCCCCATATCTTTAAGCTTAAATATATTCTGTTTTATCCAGTTTCTTGAATATTCCAGCTTTTCCTGATCAACATCGCCTACCTTTTCAGCTATATAATCATACATTTTCGCATCATAAATATTCTTATATTTTGCTTTGGGATTTTTTAATACATCATAATATCTGTCAATCGCCTGCATAACCAATTCCATATTATCCAGCTTGTTCCATTTTATCCAAAATGACAAATAATTATTAGAATGTATTGCTTTTTTCGGATCCTGAGGCTTATCCTTACTCACCAGTCTGCTATGGTAATCATAAAACTTAATGTCATCATCTAATTGACTACCGCTTATCATACCGTTTAATGTTCTTGTCTTCTTATCAAGCTTAAATGACCTGCTCTTTAACGTTCCATCCTTCTGCACAACAATATAATCACCATCTGCCGGAATATAGCTATCTAATATAAATTTTTCCCGATTTCCAAATTGTTCTTCGGTCTTTTCAAGCTCCCTGGCAAATATTTCAATGCAATCTTTTAACAAACATATCCACCTCCATCATCTTAATATTTTGTAATATAAATATATAACT
>ULVU01020213.1_pt1 | contig 13877 bp, 7 predicted proteins | sample 1959731 | NCBI WGS metagenome assembly ULVU01 (sample SAMEA4835794, study PRJEB28245) | human gut metagenome | biome: gut microbiome; material: fecal sample | place: Denmark | collected 2008 | reverse complement strand
AAATCAAGAAATACTTAAAGAACTAACTGATAATTCAAATCCCATCCTTATAAAATACTATTTTAAATGAAAACACATATACTATACATCATTATTACTCTGCTAATTATTAACATTGGACTATTCATGATAAACATATACAAGCAAAAACAAATATCACAAAATAATTTGTATGATTATTTCTACACTATTTCTAGAAAAAAATCAGAACTGATAGTTTCATGTGAATTACAAACAATCAATCCATTCTTCTATATTGGAAAAGACACACTAAAAAGTATTAATATCCAAAATTTAATTAAAGAAAAAGCTTTATGCTTTTACTTTTCATCGCATACATGCCCACCATGTCTTGATAATATTCGAAATTTGATTGAAAAAATTTTTCCAGACTACAAAGAACGGAATGACATAATCTTTATTTCCAACGACATGGAATTCAGACTCCTTGAAAATTTCTACGAGAAAACAATATTTTGGAATAACAATAAAAGATTAGGACCTGCTTTTGAAAAAAGTGAAACTCCTACATTTTTTATACTAGATAAAGATTTACAGGCCAAATGTGTGTTTATAGCAGATAAAATGACACCAGAATATATCGAAGACTATCTTCAAATCATAAAGCAACGCTTTTTCGTGAAGAAATAGAAATTGCCTTTAAAAATTCTCATAATTTTATCATATTTCCATTCTTATTTCCAGAAAGTTTTCCTCAACTTTGAAAAATAATAAAGGATCGAAAATGTTTGTTATATGTATTATAGATTTATACTACCACTGACCCTCCTACTGTTGGCGTGCAACGGGAAAGAGAAACAGAAAGAAGAGAACGAGGATGAGCAATATGCCAAAATCGAACAACAAGACGAGAAGACGATCGTGAAAGTGCAGGTGGCACGGGAGGATCGGTTTAACTTGGAATTAGTGAGTAACGGGAAAGCCGAGGCGAATCGGAAAGCGGCTCTTAATTTCGAGGTGGCTGATGTCGTGAGAAAGGTGAACGTGAAAAACGGGGATCGGGTAAAAAAAGGGGATATTATTGCAGAAGTAGACGACGAAAAGGCCAAGTTTGCGCTGGAAGATGCTCGTTTGTCCTTACAGAAAGCCTTCCTCGATTTAAAACTGGCCATCATAAATGAAGGATTCAAAACATTGGATGACACCGTGCAACTCCCCCCGCGACGCAAAGAAGCCATGTACTTGCAATGCGGCTACACGTCCAGCGTGAAAGCCTTCGAAAAAGCACAAAGAGAGTACACCCTCGTAAAAACCAGAGCCCCTTTTGACGGGATTATCGCTGATCTTGAGGCCAAACCCTATAACCAAACCTCCGCCTATAAATCTTTATGCACGCTCATTGACGATTCGAAAATGGAAGTCGTGTTCAACGTGCTGGAAACCGAAATCGGAAATCTCCACTCCGGCATGGAGGTCGAAATAACTCCTTACGCGAATCACGAATATACCCTAACCGGAAAGATCACCGAAGTAAATCCCCGCATCGACGAAAATGGCATGGTTAAAGTGAAAGCTATCACGGATAACCACCAAGGACTATTGGTAGATGGGATGAACGTGAGCATACTGATCAAACGACAAATCGATCACAAGATCATCATCCCCAAATCAGCCGTTCTTCCCCGACAAGGCAAAAAAGTCGTATTCGTCTGTCAAAAAGGAAAAGCAATATGGCGATACGTCACCACGGGATACGAGAACAGCATGGAAGTCAGCGTGGAAGAAGGCATCTCCCCCGGCGACACGGTAATTTACGAGAATAATCTTGGGTTGTCGCACATGAACACGGTGATAATTGAAAATTGAAAATCTAAAATCATAAATCATCAAATCTAAAATCAACATGCGTTTATCAGCTTTTTCGATTAACACGATATTTGTTGTCATGATGATTCTGGGGATCAGCTTGGTGCCGAGGTTGTCATTGCAATTGGAACCATCGTCGAGGTCGAACAAGTTGAACGTCTCGTTTTCATGGACCAATGCTAACCCGGAATTATTAGAAACAGAAGTCACCACGAAACTGGAAGGAGCATTTGCCCGGATTCGGGGATTGAACGAGATACATTCCACCACGGGGAACGGTTACGGTGCCATCGAGTTGACCATTGACCCGAAAGAAAATATCGATGCCGTGAAATTGTACCTGTCCTCGATTATCCGTTCTGTCGCACCGGGCTTACCGGAGGATGTCCGTGTTTCGGGTGTCAGTGGCGGGGAAATACATGACGGACGGGTACAGGAAACAGAACGCCACCTGTTGATGACATACGTGTTGACTGGTCCGGGCAACTCGAAAGAAGTGGGGAGTTTCGCGGAAGACCGGATCGTCCCGGTTATTTCCACCATGCCGGGAGTAGAAAGCATGAACGTCACCGGGATCGTCCCGTTCGAGTGGGTGATGCAATACGACCGGGAACTATTTGCCGACATCGGTCTCTCGGCAAACGATATATCCAACGCCGTTTCGGAATATTATTTCCGGAAAGACGGTGGAAAAATTCTCACGGAAACCGTCCCCGAAAAGAAATACTCGTACCTCGTGTTTAAAGGGAATTCGGATGATGACAAAACAGACATCATGAACCTGCCGATCAAGGTGATTAACGGTAAAATCATCTACCTGCACAATATCGTGACGCTAGATTACCAGGAAAGTGATCCCGGATCATATTACCGCATTAACGGGCTGAACCGGATAAACCTGAATGTATATGCCGAGAAGAACGCAAACATGATCGAACTCGCCGGACGGGTCAAAACAGAGATGGCACAACTGACGGAAAGTTTCCCGGCAAATTACTCGGTCAAACTCATCCGGGACAACAGCACCGAAATCAAAGACGAGTTGTCGCAAATCCTCAACCGCACGGGAGTGACCATTCTGATCCTGCTCCTTTTCGTGTACCTCGTGAGCCGGGACTTCCGTTACCTCGGTATTATCAGCATCTGCCTACTTGCCAACTTATCTATCGCCCTCGTGTTCTATTATTTTTTCAAAATAGAACTCCATCTTTACACGTTGGCAGGAATTACCGTGTCATTCGGTATCATCATTGACAGCGTGATCGTGATGACCGATCATTATCGCCATTTCCACAACCGCAAAGCCTTTCTCGCCGTGCTGGCCGCCACGTTGACCACCGTGGGAGCGTTAACGGTGATTTTCAACATGGATAACAACATCATGAGAAATATGTGGGACTTTTCCGCCGTGATCATCATAAACCTAGGGGTGTCTCTTGCCGTGGCCCTCTTTTTCGTCCCGGCACTCATGGAAAAAATTCCGCTAAAACCACAAAATAGTAAACGCAAGATTCATCGCCGGAAACGAATTGTCCGTTTCAACAGAAGATACCTGCGTTTCGCTCGTTTCGCGAGGAAATATAAAAAAATCGCCATCCTCATCACGATTCTCGGTTTCGGCCTTCCCGTGTTCCTGCTCCCGTCAAGCGTGGATCGGGACAAATGGTACAGCTCGGTCTACAACACTGTTTTCGGCAGCGAAACCTATCTCACGATCAAACCCTATGTCGACAAGACCTTGGGCGGGGCACTCCGTCTGTTCATGGAAGGAGGCGGTGACGCGTGGCTACAAAGCCGGAAAGCCGCAGAAAGCCAAAAAACACGGTTGACTTTAACCATGAGTATGCCACATGGGTCCACGATCAAACAGATGAACGAGGCTTTTGAAAAGTTGGAGAATTTTCTTTCCGGATTCGAATCGATTGCCACGTTTACTTCCGACGTGTCCTCTGCAAATCGAGGTGAAATGGCGATCACGTTCAAGGAAGAACACGAGAAAGACGGCTCCCCGGAACAAGTGAAAAACGAGCTGATACGCTTTGCCAACACGATCGGGAACGGGGACTCGGAAGTAAACGGCGTGGGACGGGGGTTCTCGAACCGGACAAGTGACGAGTTCCGGAGTGAAAGTATCAAAGTAATCGGTTACAATTACCGCAAGGTCCTGCAATATGCCGATATACTGAAACAACGTCTGGAAAAGAATATCCGGGTCAAGAAACTATACATCGGTAGCGACCGTTCGCCCAAAGCCAAAGCGTTCGCCGTGGAGGTGGATAAAGAAAAGCTGGCTCGCAACAATTCAAATATTAACAACCTGCTAGGTAATTTACACTCGTTGACCTATTCCGGCACCTCATCCACCCGGGCATACATAAATGACGAATACACCACGATTGACATCCGACCGGAGAAAAAAGTGGAGGCCAGCGTGTGGGACGTGAGGAATCGCCCTTTGCGGGGAGATAAATCGGTGTTCCGCCTAGAAGACGTGGGAGACATCACGGAAGAAAAGAATTTCGAGAACATCACGAAAAGAAATCAAGAGTACGAGGTTGAAGTTCAATACGATTTTATCGGGGCCTACCGCCTGTCGGAGAAGGTGAAAGAGCGAGAAATGAAAGCCATGAACCAGATGATGCCCGTGGGTTTCCGGGTGAAAGAAAGCAACGATTGGAAAAACTACTGGCAGAGAGACATCGGGGGAATTGATGCCCGCATCCTTTATATATTGCTGGTCATCGGGATCATCTATTTTATTTGTGCTATCTTGTTGGAATCCTTGCGTCAGGCCGCTATCGTGATCTGTATCACACCCATCTCGTTTATCGGTTGTTTCCTAGGAGGCTATTTTTTCGGGGTCGGGTTCGACGAAGGTTGTCTGGCAGCCTTTATCCTGTTAAGCGGGCTATCGGTGAATGCAGTGCTTTACATCCTGAATGATTACAACATCAAAGTCCGGGAAGGCGCTCCCCGGGGAATACAAACCTACATGAAAGCCTATAACGCCAAGATCATCCCGATCTTCCTGACGATAGCCTCTACCCTGCTGGGATTTATCCCCTTCCTGATCGGGGACATCAATCCCTTCTGGAAAAGTCTGGCCATCGGAACGATGAGCGGGTTAACCTTCTCACTCCCGGTTTTGATAATTTATTTACCAATGACATTCCGTTCGCCCGTGGCGAGTTACAAGTTACAGGTTAAAAAAAAGTGGTGGTTTGTGCGGCGAAATTTAAAATCTAAAATTTAAAATCTAAAATTAATCCATGGTCAAGTTTTTATTACAACGTCCGGTAGCAGTCATCATGAGTACGATAGCCTTTATCGTACTGGGAATCGTGGCCTCTTTTCGATTACCCGTGTCACTTATGCCGGAAATTGATATTCCGGAGATCACCGTACATTATACTTGGGACAACGCTTCGATCAACGAGGTGGAAAACACGCTCACGTCCGGACTACGGGGACAATTGCAACAAATTCCCAAACTGACGGAAATACAATCGGAATCCAAGGAAGGAAGCGGGCTGATCACGATGAAATTCGAGTACGGGACTTCACTGGATTACGCCTTTATCGAAGTCAACCAGAAAGTGGATGCCAGCGTGAACGGGTTCCCGAAAGAGGTGCAACGCCCGACGATCATCAAAGCCTCCACCTCCGACCTACCCGTGTTTTACATCAACATCAACCTGAAAGAAAACGATTCGGAGGAGAAATTCTTGGAATTTTGTGAATTCACGGATGCAGTACTGAAAAAAAGACTGGAACAGTTACCGGATGTCGCCATGGTAGATATTAGCGGGATGTACTCCCCCGAACTTTATATATTCCCGGACGAGGCCAAGTTGAGAAGTTTGAAAATCACGCAGGATCAGCTAAAATCAGCCATAGACAACAATAACCAAGTTTCCGGAAGCCTCTCCGTGAAAGACGGGTACTACCAATACAGTATCAGTTTTGCCTCACAGCTCACCTCCCCGGAAGAGCTGGAAGACGTTTACCTGAATATCAACGGCAGACTTCTGCAAATCAAGGATGTCGCCCGTACCGGTATCCGTCCGAGGGAAAAAAGAGGCATATTCTTTAACGGTGACAAACAATCCCTCTGCTTGGCCGTGATCAAACAATCCAATGCCCGGATGTCGGAAATGAAAGAAAAGGTCACGGGGCTACTTGACCAATTTCGGGAAGAATACCCGGACGTGGAATTTTCCGTTTCCCGGGATCAGGCACAATTACTGAATTACTCGATCGACAATCTGGTACAGAGCCTCTGGCAAGGAATTTTACTGGCCATCGTGGCCATGCTGTTCTTCCTTCAAGATGCCCGGTCACCCGTGATCATCGCGATCAGTATTCCCGTTTCGGTCGTGATCAGTATGTTATTTTTCCAGCTAATCGGAATCTCGATCAACACGATTTCACTATCCGGGTTAATACTGGGAGTCGGGATGATGGTGGATAACTCCATCATCACCATTGACAACATCAACCAACACCGGATGAGGGGGAAATCCCTGTTCCAAGCCTGTCTGGACGGGACAAACGAGATTATCACCCCCCTCCTTTCCTCGGTACTGACCACCTGCGCCATATTCGTCCCGTTAATCTTCATGAGCGGTATTGCCGGAGCCTTGTTTTACGATCAGGCGATGGCCGTGGCAATCGGCCTGTTCGTTTCGCTGGCCGTTTCGATCACGATCGTCCCGGTCGTATTCCACCTGTTATTCATGCATGCCAAAGAAGGAAAAGCGACCCACTTTATCCAACGAATCAGTTTCAAGCATCTGGATGATTACTACACGAATATATTTCATTTTATCTTTCATCACAAATTGATCGTCATGATCGGTTGTCTCGCAGTTCTTGTGCTGGGTTTCGTGTTGGCCTTTCAACTACGGCTGGAACGTATGCCGACAATCGATACGAATGAGATAATCCTACGGGTAGATTGGAATTCCAGTATTCATATCGATGAAAACGAACACCGGGTGAAAGATATTATCGAACGATTTAGCGATAAATGCGAAGAAATTAGCTGCCACGCGGGAGAAAAGATGTTTTTCCTGAACCGGGAAAAGAACCAGAACATCAACGAGGCGGAATTTTATATACGTACCCTCCACGCCGAAGAACTGGAAAAGGTGATCTCTTCCATCCGGGAACACGTCAAAGCAAATTTCCCGATGGCAAAGGTCGATATTGCCAAAGTGGACAACCTGTTCGAACAACTGTTCAAGGACAACGACGTCCCGCTGGTCGTGTACCTTAGCGGGGAATCCCGCCGAGGCGGTCCGGAACTGGATAGCGTGAACACGTTCATCGAATATCTTGATTCGCTCATGCCGACCTTACAATTGGATAAACCTTCAACGTCCGAACGCATCGTGGTCGAAATACTACCGGACAGGCTGGCCCTCTACAAAGTCAGTCAAGGTACCTTGATTAACGTGCTGGAAAAGAATATCAGTAAAATGAACATCGGGAAACTAAACACGGGTAGCCGATATGTCCCGATCGTGATCACGGGAGAAGAAAAAACGATTCTGGACATCATCCGTTCCTCTTTCGTGAGTAATAACGATCAACTGGATATTCCCGTCTCTGCCCTGACCCGAATGGAAAAGAAACTGGATTACAAGAGTATCATCGGACGTAAAGAAGGGGTGGTCATCCCGCTAAACGTCTATCACGTCGGTGATTCCACGGAACAAATCATACAGACTATAAAAAAGGAAGCCGGAAACCGGAACTTAAACACCACGTTTGACGGACAATATTTTTCCGGTCAAGAAACTCTTTGGGAGATGGTCGTCGTGGTAATCGTGGCCATCCTCATGCTATATTTTATCCTTGCCGCACAATTTGAATCGTTGACCCTACCGATAATCCTTCTCGTTGAAATCCCGCTGGACGTGGCTTTCACGATACTTATCCTGTGGCTGTCCGGGATTTCCCTCAATTTGATGTCCATGATCGGTATCGTGGTGATGAGTGGTATCGTGATCAACGATTCGATTCTTAAAATTGACACGATCATACGTTTGCAACGATCGGGGCTTACACTGGAAGAAGCAATTCACGAAGGCGGGGTACGGCGATTAAAACCCATTCTGATGACCAGCTTGACCACGATTTTCGCACTCATCCCCATGCTGTGGGGAAATGACATCGGGACCCAATTACAGCGCCCCATGTCGATCACACTTATCGCCGGAATGACGGTCGGAACCTTCGTCAGTTTATTCATCATTCCCTTGTTTTATTACTATTTAGAACGTATTTTTATCTCAAGAAAAAAATGAAGAAAATAATTAAATCCATATTCCAGTACGTGGGAGCCATCTTGCTGGCCATCGTGATTGCCGCCCTGTTGCACTTTTTTATCGTGGACTTTTACAGCATCCCTTCCGATTCGATGTACCCGACGATCGAACCGGGAGATTTTATCGTGGTGAACAAAATGTACATGGGAGCCCGCTTTTACAAAAACTTCGACTTCTTGGACGGCGCACACCCGGAAACCGTGCGGGTACCGGGGTTCTCTTCACTGAAACGCAATGACGTGATCGTTTTCAACTTTCCCACGCACACGAACGGTCGCTGGGATATGGATTTAGGAACATTTTACGTGAAACGCTGTATCGCCCTTCCCGGAGACACGTTATCAATCATCGCCGGAATCAATCATATCAACGGTAAAACCGGCTACGGAAACATGGAGGAACAACAACGCCTGCACCATTACCGCGGGGAGTACGCCCCGGGAATTTACAACACTTTCCCCTTCGATTACTGGCATCGCTGGAACATCCAAGACTTCGGCCCCCTGTATATCCCCGCCGCGGGAACCACTATCACCATTGACACGTTAAACTTTTCGCTATACCGCCACCTGATCGCTTACGAAACTCAAGCTCCCGTACACTCGCAAGATCGCCAACTCTACATCCGTGACTCCTTGATCCGTGAATACACGTTCCAAAAAAACTGGTACTTCGTGGCCGGAGACCAAGTCTTCAACTCCCGGGATTCCCGATATATCGGTCCCATCCCCGAAGACTTTATCGTGGGCAAAGCCTCGTTCGTCCTCACGTCAAAAGACCCACACACGAAAAAATACGTGTGGCAACGCTTTTTCAAGAAAATAAAATAAGGGGTCCGCATAACACGGACCCCTCATGCCACCACGATCACTCTTTGTTTACTTCACGACAAAAGTGTAAATATCTTTTACGACATGGCTATATCCCTCGTTTGTAATTCGAATCGAAACCACATACTTACCAGCTGGAGCTTTATGTTCTAAAGGATAATAGAAACTTCCGTTTCCTATAATCCTCAATTCCTGTTTAAATACCATTGCATCTCCACCTTCTGTCGCAGTTACTTCTTCGATAGAATAAATCATCGGATCAGTTCCTTCTATACCCTGAATAGGTTGTGTTACCCAAGGTGCGTTATTCTTTATACGTAGGGCATCCACAACTTCGTCTAGATCCTCGATTTGAGGTATTTCCATGTTATCAGGTATATACTCGGCATTTTCAGTCTCTAAATATCCTACCGTAACATCATTACATGCAACAAGAAACACGACACATATTAAATATATAATACTACATCTCATAATCAATTATTTAAAGTTCATCATAATCCACCTAACACGTAATTATAGCTCAATGAATGTACAACCCCATTTGTAGGCTGTATGTTAGAAGAAGCAATATCAATAGTCACATCTCCCTTTAAATAGATCACCCGTACTCCCCCTTCTACAACATTACCATAATCTTCATAAAACAGCCCCATCCAAATACTCTTTCCAGAAAGAGTCGTATAAACATCTCCCCCTTCTTGTGTAAGATATTTTCCTTGGGGAATATCGTCACGTAATATCTTCCCGGCAAACAAATGATCCTTAACAATTTTAATACAAGCATCTTTATCTATGTCATTGATACAAATTATAAACTTGTCATTCATCCATTTTCTAACAGAGTGATTCGTGGGACCTATAAAAGTAATCGGGTCTTTCCCCTCGAACAAAGGTACCAACTCTGCCTTTTCTATTATTAATCGTATTGAATCCCAATTATAAGAGTCACTTTTTAGATATTCATACATATTTCCGTCGAAATGTTCCTTAGCTAATCCAGTATTCTCAAAATTCCAATTTGTAGAACACCCTCCTATCAAAAGGAGTACTATCATTGTAACTAATAATTTACTCATAATAACTACATTGTATATTTTACCAATCATTACCATCTTGCTAACCAATACGGATTCTGACGCATTAAAGTATTGCGCTGCATTTCCGTATCCATTATCGGAACATATAACGCTCCATCTTTTACATCCTGTTCGGAAAGTTTCTCGAACGTTTCAGAAATCATTCCCGGGAAATTATAGTATCCGTTCCGAACAATATCATAATACCGTTCTCCGTCAAAAAACATTTCTCGTTCCCTCTCCCTGAATATTGCCATCTGTAAACCTTCAGTATCAGTATCCGCAGGATAGATTTTTGCATGAGCCCGATTTCTAACATAATTCAAATCATCTTCTGCCCCCGGCAAATTTGCACGACAACGTGCTTCTGCTCGTAGTAAATAAATTTCAGCCAAACGCCAAAATATTTTATTACCATCTACATTTATCATTTCCGCCGGAACCCAAGCCGCATCCAATAATGGTTTACGCCAGAAATATGGATAAGCGTAGCCGCCCGTAACCTCATTATCAGTTTCTGCCATTTCATCAAATTTCCAAAAATAAGCCGCACGTCTTAAATCCTCATCACCCCAAATCTTCTTTACCCGATCATTTTTTATGAGATAAAGATTTTCATATTGATTATTAGACAAAGAGCCAAAGGGGTTTAACGGATATCCCCCATAGCCATAGTTTGCCCCTATATGGAAATTTATACCCGGGGAAAAACGTCCGGTCGTGAAACCAAAGTCAATACTACTATTCAACAATTCAAAAACAGATTCAGAACTCATGCGATCCATGACAACAGAACAGACTTCTTCAGGCGTATCAACCATTTTATAAATCCCCACTTTATTTTCAATAATTAAAGTACAGTACTTTTCAGTCTCCTTGTAAGCATCCGGATCATTGAATAAACCACCTTTCCATGCGTAAATGTTAGCTAAAAGTGCCGCAGCCGCTCCCTTATGTGCATAATATTTTTTCAATTTCTGTCCGTTATAATCAACTGCCTCATCATAGTTTTTTAACAGATCAAAAGCTTTCAAAGCATTAGACAACGCTGTATCTAATACAACTTTCGCATCACTACGCCCTAACGGATCTATACTTTTGGCATCTCTAGTAATCGGAGCGTTTCCCCAACGTCTAGCAATTTCATAATACATCAAACCTTTAGCAAAATAGCAATGTCCCTTGTAAAAATTCTCTCTATCTTTGTGCAAATTCTGAACACGATACAGATTGTCCAATATCAAGTTAGATTGAAAGATTACATTATAGTGAAGAATCCAGCTCGTCCCGGCAACTTTTTTAAAGGCCTCAACAGAGAGATTTTTCAATTCATTTGCATAAGAGTAATATTCATTACATTGGTCATATACTAGTCCCATTTTGTGATGAGGTTGCAATTGATATTGAAAATATACTTCTCGCATTTTAGCATACATATCAATATACGTTTTGTGTACATCCTGTTCATTTTGGAAATAGTTCGTGTAGGTTACAGCAATTTCAGGCTCTACATCCAACATATCTCCACAAGAACAACACACGAATAATCCCGCTATATATAACAATCTTTTTAGTCTCATGTTTTTAAAAATTAAGAGTTAAACCAATGGTCCATTTTCGTGCTAACGGGTAAGTATTAAAATCATCCTGCCCATTTTCTATGCTAACAACCTCCGGATCGACACCCGAATAATTAGAAAGAATAAACACATTCTCTCCTGTAATAAACGCTCTTAATCCAACCATCCCTACTTTCCTAGCCCATTCTTTCGGAAGATTATAACCTAACGTGAGTTGCTTGAGTTTCATGTAAGAAACTGTTTCAAGATTAGATTCCAGCATACCTCCCATTGTATTCAATGTTCCCAGACGAGCATATTGAGCCTTATGATTATTTTCCGTCCAGAAAGAGGCCTTATCCGTATTGATATACAATGCCTGTCCACCTTGTCCACCATTATAAGCATCCAATGAACGAATATCATAAGTTTTATACATATCCCTTCCCAAAGAATAGGTAAAAAGTAAATTTAAATCAAAATCCCGCCACCTTAGTTCATTAGCCCAACCGCCATAAAGTTTCGGTACAGAAGAACCTACTCTCACGAAATCAGATATATCTATTTTTCCATCGCCATTGACATCCATAACTTTAGGATCCCCTGCCGTAAAATATTGCGTTTCATACATCGGCATTAAATACTTTTTAGATCCGTCAGCCTGATAATAAACAGGAACTTCATCTTGTGAATTATAATAGCCATTGTCTTTATATAAATAAATATTGAAAAGAGGTTTACCTATAATAAACGTATCCTCATCTTTACCCGAATAAGATTTTTCAAAACGATTCCAGTTTCTAGAAGCTGTTATTTTACTTCGCCAAGTAACTTTAGTCTCTCTAAGAATATCACAAGTAACTTCAAATTCAATACCTTCATTAGAAACTTCCATGGCATTCCGCCATTGTTTAGAGAATCCACCTAAAAAACTTCCTCCGCTTGGCAGGTTTACTTTCCATAGTTTATCTTTCGTATAACGATAATAATAATCAAATTTAAATTTGATCCGATAATCAAGAAAATCCAAGTCCAATCCCAAATCATATTGATCCGATTGTTCCCAACCCAGTTTCCGATTCAAGATACCGCTAGCCCTCATTCCTCGTTCTCCATCATAAATAGCGCCTATTTCCATCAATCCATGAGCAAGATAAGCCTTATCAAACTGTACTCCGGATTGTCCCCAGCTTGCTCGAATTTTTCCATAACTTAACCAATTAACTGATTTCAAAAAAGATTCGTCTGAAAATGTCCAACCAATAGCCACTGACGGAAATGTTGCCCAACGTTGATCTTCACCAAAAACAGAAGAACCATCTCGACGCAAAGTAAACTCAAACAAGTAGCGAGTTTTAAAATTATAAGCAAAACGACCAAAATAGCTCAAATTTATCTTTTCTTCCAATTTAGAAGAAGCATGCACGGTTTCATAAGCCACGGGATCACCCCATTCGGGTTTCGTGTATTTAATAGGAGTTGTTCCCTGTATATAGTGAATGTAATCACTTGGAGTACCAAGAGCATCAGCATCATTTTCAAATAATTGAGATTTATCCATAGAAATTCCCAATAATAACTCAAAATTGTGTTTCTCTTGGATCGAAAATCTATAATTCAGAAGAGCCTCTCCCTGCATGAAAATATTCCGCGTAATTCCCTCCTCTATATAATTTTCATTCATTTTAGATACATCCATCGTGCTAGGACGAAAGAAGTTACGATTATTCTGATTATAATCAATACCACCATCTACCCTTACATTCAATCCATCTATAAATTCAAAACTCAATCCCATATTTCCCATAAACCGATAAGAATTATTTTTATCTATCTGTTCATTAAGAGCTTCTAATAATTTATCTTTTACCACACCAGAATTCAATGTTAAAGAAGAGGCAGTTCTCGGATCCACTGTTAATCCCTCGACCTTATAATTCATTCTTTTCCCATTCGGAGACTTTCCTCGACTACGATCCGTATAAGCTGCATAAAGACGAGTATCTAGTTTTATCCGTTTATGAGGTTGAATATTTAATCCCACATTCACATTCATCCTATTAAAATCGCTACTCAACATGATTCCAGATTCACTATAATATCCTGCCGCAACCATATACCGAATTAACTCCGTTCCCCCACTAGCCTGTAAATTAACATTATATACTTTCCCCGTACGAAAAGCTTCTTTGTACCAATCTGTAGCATTATTATAAAATGGATTCAAACTATCTTGTAAGACACGAAGTG
>ULVU01037278.1_pt1 | contig 13973 bp, 9 predicted proteins | sample 1959731 | NCBI WGS metagenome assembly ULVU01 (sample SAMEA4835794, study PRJEB28245) | human gut metagenome | biome: gut microbiome; material: fecal sample | place: Denmark | collected 2008 | reverse complement strand
CATTCAGAAAAGAAAAAGATGATAAGACGTGGAATGGATTGGGATAAGACTTTGACATTTACTGTTCCTATGCACGGTGAAGCAAGATATAGATTTGATTATCTTACATCAACTTATGATAGTAAAGATGGTAAGGTTGAGAAATTCACATTTTAAAAATATTTAAAAATACCCTGTCATTATTGGCATATACTGGAAGTCCCAATATATGCCAATAATGACAGGGCTTTTTATATTATTATGTTTGTTTATTAATTCTGAACTGTAGTTATTTATGTTTTATTTTAAATAAGCTTTAAGTGAGTATATTTTATAGTGGTATATTTTATAATTTCTGGTTGTCCTTCATATACTCATCATAAAGTCCGATAACTTTATTCATAACCTCAGGGCCAGGTGCTCCGAGAGTAAGACGTTTTTCAACGCAGGTCTTTAAGCTGATAGCTTCGTATACATCTTCTTCAAATACAGGGCTTATCTTCTTGTATTCATCAAGTGAAAGGTCATCAAGTGCAATACCCTTGTCAATACACATAAGAACAAGCTGTCCTACAATACCATGTGCATCCCTGAAAGGAACCCCTTTCTTAACAAGGTAGTCAGCGGCATCAGTAGCATTAGTGAAGCCTTTTTTAGCTGAGTCTTCCATACGTGTATTATTGAATTTCATAGTATCAATCATACCCTTGAATAAGCTTACACAGCCCTTAACAGTATCTATAGCATCAAATGTAAGCTCTTTATCTTCCTGCATATCTTTATTATAGGCAAGAGGAATTCCCTTCATAGTTGTGAGGATACTCATAAGAGCACCATATACACGTCCAGTCTTACCACGGACAAGCTCAGCTATATCAGGGTTCTTCTTCTGTGGCATAATGCTTGAACCTGTACTGAAAGCATCATCTAATTCGATGAATTTGTATTCGTTAGAATTCCATATACATATTTCTTCAGAAAATCTGCTTAAATGCATCATAATAGTAGAGAGTGCACTTAAGAATTCAATAACATAATCTCTGTCTGATACTGAGTCCATACTATTAAGAGTAGGACCAGCAAATCCAAGAAGCTCGGCTGTCATCTCTCTGTTAAGGGGATATGTAGTTCCTGCAAGAGCACCAGAACCAAGAGGGCAGTAGTTCATTCTGTTATATATATCGTGAAGTCGGCTTCTGTCACGTCTGAACATTTCAAAGTAAGCAGAAAAATGATGAGCAACAGTTACAGGCTGTGCTTTCTGAAGATGAGTAAAGCCTGGCATATAAGTGTCAACATTTTCTTTGATTATTCTTAAGATAACTTCCATAAGTTCTCTTACTTCTTCATCAACATTTTTAACTTCATCGCGTGTATAAAGTCGCATATCAAGTGCAACCTGGTCATTACGGCTTCTGCCTGTGTGAAGCTTCTTTCCTGCATCACCGATACGCTCAATAAGAGTAGCTTCCATAAATGTGTGAATATCTTCATATTCATCAGTGATTTCAAGCTTTCCAGATTCTATGTCAGAAAGAATACCTTTTAAGCCGTCAGTAATCTGCTTTCCTTCATCTTCTGAGATAATACCCTGAGCAGCAAGCATTGTAGCGTGTGCAATGCTTCCCTGAATATCCTGCTTGTAGAACTTCTGGTCAAAGGAGATAGAAGCGTTAAAATTATTAACAAGCTCATTAGTTTCTTTAGTGAAGCGTCCGCCCCAAAGTTTCATATTGTACCTCTTTCCTGCACTTCGTTAGTGCTTATAATTAATTGTTAATAGAATGCCTGATTATTCTTCTGATGAATTAATCTCATCACTGTCAAGATTGTCGAAGTCATCAAGACTATCTAGCATATTTATATCATTATCACCCACGATATTTATATCCATAGCAGATGAAACATCTAAATCTGTGAGAGTATTATCAGCTAAATCATCAGATAATGCGTTGTAAGTATCATCAGCTTCAACAGCTTTATTTGTACTGGCGGTTTTTAATATATTTATTGTTATATTTTTCTTCTTTAATATATAAATACCGATTAATATAATAATACATAATGCTGTAATTAAGCAACCATTAATAAGGTTCACAGGTGTATATTTTAATGTTATTTCGTGGCTGCCCTCACTTATCTGTACGCTTAAGAGAGCATCATAAAGGGCAGAGGTCTCTACTTTTCTGCCATCAATATATACCTTCCAGCCTTTATCGTAAGGAATGGAGAATATAAGGGTTGCGGCTTTATTAGCTGTTATAGTTCCCTTTATCTTGGTGTCTTTAAATGAAGTGATAGAAAGGGAACTGCCATTTAATATATTGTAAGCTTCTGTAAATCTTGAAGTTTCAAGTGTATACACGCTGGCATTCATTGCTGAATCGCCAGATATGACAACGGTATCTGCTGGAACGGCGTAGCCTAGATCAATTATGTGATTGCCATTTTTAAGTCCTGAATAAGTATATTCAGAATTGTTAATAGTGGCAGTTACGTTGTCGCAGGTCGTATTTCTTACAACCATATACAGATGTCCTGCTTTTACAGGCTTAACTTCAAAGCTTGAGTCGGTGGCATTTTCATAAGTAAGTGTAAATACATTGGCAATGCCTGTAAGTGTCTGTATAAGCGAGTTCTGGTTCTCAATTCCTGTTCCATTGGCTTCTGATGGATTCCATTCGCCTGCATTATTATAGGTTATAAATCCAAGTGGAAGTGTATATTTATTCTCATAGACGAATTCGCCGTCATCTCCAACGTAATACTCGCGAAGAGAACTGCTTGTAAGTATACGGTTGGTAATTGTATATTTAACCGAGAATAAGCTTTCTGTAACAAGTGTAGCACCATTGTAGCCATAGGCATTCATTGAATGTTCAAAGCCAAGCTTTCCGAACAATTCTGACATTCCAGCACTTGAAGTTGATGAAAATGTTGATATTGAGTGGTAATTATGCCAAGCTCCGTCATTTTTTGAACGCGCACCAAACTTCTTATCCATTCGGTAAAATGATGTATCTTCATCTCTTACGGTCTGTGTCACAGATTTAATAGCATCATAATCTAAAAGATAAGAGGTTCTGTTAGTAGTTCCAATTCCTGTTGAATCCATATTGATAGTACATTCTATTATACAGACTATAAATGCAAGAAATACTGTTACAGGCAGCTTCCAGTTGGTCTTGTTATAGACAATCATAAGTCCTGCATACACAAGAATAAAAGCACCGCTTAAGTAAATTGCCTTAAAATCATAAGTTTCATCAACTGCAAATACCTGTTCAATAAGCACAAGAAGTCCTAAGCTTATCCATACGGCAATTCCTAACTGTCTGCTTGTCATCCGCTTTATATGGCTTAATGCCTCATAACACATTGTAAGCAGGAAGAAAATGTATATAAATGATTGTCTGCAAGGCAGGCTGTTAGGATAATGAAATCCGTGCCATATAAAATTAGGTATATTAAGGTTAAATGCTGTAAGGAAGACAAGCAGTAATACGGATTTGCCTATCTTTTCGCATAAATTGATGTCTTTGTCCATAACATAGAGAGGATAAAGAAGGAATACAGCAACGCCGCAGTATATGTTAGGGTAGTGTTCAAGTCCAAGGTGGACAGGAACATTTATTAATTGTCTAGTGAGCATATTTAATATGCTGAAATAAAGACTTAATTTCTTAGGAAATGCAATGTCACTTGAAGCTGATAAAGAAAATGTGTAGAACTCAGGCAGTAAAAGGCATGCCGCAAGCCCACCGGCAATCAGTGAGTAAAATGCAAATTTTAGAAATGTCTTAAAATAATTCTTGAAAGTACGTTCTTTTTTGTAGGCAGTTACAAGCACAATAAAATAAAGAACAACTGATAAACATACCATAATTGCAATATAGTAGTTAGTGAATATACATAATCCAAGACTTATGCAGTATAGAAAGCATTTATCTTCATTAACAAGTCTTTCAAGGCCAAGCATAATAAGAGGAACAAGTATAAGACAGTCAAGCCACATAATGTTCCAGCTATAAGCAGCTACATATCCGGAAAATGCGTAGAATAACCCGAATAAAGCTATACATATATTCTTGTTGGAAAAATGCCTGCTTATATAGTGGGTCATAGAAACGCTTGATAAAGATAACTTAAGGATTATGAGAGTATTCATAATCTCAATCATATATTTCTGTGGGAATAATACAATAATCCAGTTAGCAGGGCTTGCCAGATAGTACGCATATAAAGATGTGAAATTAGTTCCCATACCGATATCCCAGCTATAAGTAAGGCTTTCTGCGTTGCGGATTTTATACCATAGCTCAGAGAAAAATGGAGCGTACTGGTGATACATATCAGAACGCAGATAACAGTTATTGCCGAATGGAAATATTTCCCTTGCAAAATACAAGGCTGTAAATATTATAACTGGAATAAAAAATGCAATTATATATACGATATTTCCACACGGAATATTACCTGTCTGTTCGTCAAATAAACTGAATTTGTGTCGATGTTTAGTCTGTTGGTTCAAATTTGCTTCCCCCTATGGATAATAATGTTTACATTTTACCAAAAACGGTATTTTATGTAAATGATATACGGTAATTATAATGATTATTTGTACAGTAATTTATATAGTAATATTTGAGGTTTTGCTTGTAATATGGATATTAATTAGGTACAATAAAAATGTATGCGAAGGGAACTTTATATCTTATAATAATGTATTATAGATATAAGGAGTATACATGGACTTAATTAAATTATATAAAAAGCGTAGATATATTATTAAAACAGCTGTATTAGTATTAATTATTATAATTGCAGGCATATTTTATATAAACCCAACCAAAGAAGATGGCAGTGTTATAATTAATAAAGATAATATTTCAGATAAGGAAAGTGATAGCAAGAGTATTATCGGTGGAGTTACCAGCGGCGGTGCTGCTGATATTAACAATAGTAATGGTATTAATGGTAACGAAGCAGGCAATGACGGACTGGATGAGAATAACAGTAAGATATATGTATATATATGTGGTGCAGTTGTTAATGCAGGAGTTGTCAGTGGTGGTGCAGGTATGAGACTGTATCAGGCGGTGGAACTTTGCGGAGGTCTTATTGATGAGGCAGACGGCACCAGAGTTAATCTTGCAATGCAGTTAAAGGATGGAGATAAAATATATATCCCATATGCTTACGATGATATAAGCCTGACAGATGAAATAAACAACGGCTGTAATCCCAATGCCACGGGGATATCGGGCAGTAATACAGAGAATTCAGGCGGTAATAGCGAAAGTTATGGTAGTAACACAGGGGGAGCAGGCAGTAGTAATCTTATTGATATTAATAAAGCTTCCAAGTCTGAACTTATGCAGTTATCCGGCATAGGTGAGGCGAGGGCATTAGATATAATAAGTTATAGGGAAAAGCATGGTGCTTTTAAAAGGATAGAAGATATAAAGAATGTATCAGGAATAAAAGATGCAGCATTTAACAAGATAAAAGATTATATATGTGTTTGAACAAGGAGTAATTATTAAAGATGGCGGGTAAAGTATTAGTTGTTGATGATGAAAAGATGATTGTTAAAGGAATTAAATTCAGCCTTATACAGGACTACAGTGTGGTTGACTGTGCCTATGATGGTGAAGAAGCACTTGATATGGCTAAGAACAATGATTACGATATAATACTTCTGGATATAATGCTTCCTAAGATGAATGGACTTGAGGTATGCCAGCAGATAAGAGAGTTCTCTAATGTTCCTATAATTATGCTTACGGCCAAGGGCGATGATATGGATAAGATTATGGGACTTGAATATGGTGCGGATGATTATATAACAAAGCCATTTAATATTCTTGAAGTTAAAGCAAGAATGAAAGCAATCTTAAGAAGAAATAATAAGCCTGAGAAAGAACAGGCTAAGAGTAATGTATTAAATATCGGGGATATGAGAATTGACTGTGACAGCAGAAGTCTTTTTATCAGAGGCAAAGAGATTTACCTTACAGCTAAGGAATTTGACCTTTTAGAGCTGCTTGCATTTAATCCTAACAGAGTATATAGCAGAGATGTACTTTTAAAGACAGTGTGGGGAGCGGATTACCCGGGTGATGGACGTACAGTAGATGTTCATATAAGAAGATTAAGAGAGAAGATAGAAGATAATTCAAGTGAACCTAAGTATGTTCATACTAAGTGGGGAGTAGGTTATTATTTTAATGTTTAATATAAATAAAGGAACGCGGGGACAATCGGCTAAATCCAGGATGAATCATAAGAAATTAATAACAGATATATTAAGTTTTTTCTTAAGCACAAGATTCAGACTCGTATTTATAATAGCAGTAATGTCTATTATATCGACAATCTCAGCAGTCAAGGCTGTTAAATATTCATATACGACATCACTTGTTGAAGCAAGGAAAGCATACGTTAATAATGAGGCTGTGCTTATTGCGGCTGAATTTACGAAGTACGGAAGCATTGATGAAGCACATAATGATAGGGTGTATGAAAATCTTATGAATTATTCATCGCTTAATGCAATAAGAATAAGGCTTGTAGATAAGAAATATAACATAAGCGTGGATACATATGCTGTTGACACTGGAAAGACTATGATTAATTCCAAGGTTATAACTGTGTATGATAGTCCTAAGACAATAACTGATTACAGCAAAAAGACCGGCAATATAGAAGCAGCTTCTCCTGTATACAACAGCGAGGGACAGCTTATAGCTGTTCTAGTAGTTAATCTTGATATATCAGATATAAGCCAGATAGCAGGGAATGCTTTTGACAGGATATGGGTTATTGAATTTGTGATAATTACTATTATTCTTGTTGTTTCGATTATTGTGACATATTTTTATTTTAAGCCGTATAAGAAAGCACTTCATATTGTTGAAGAAGTTGATTTTGGATATATAGACAAGAGAATGGACGTTAAAGGTTCTACAGAACTTAGACAGTTTGCAAAGCATTTTAACAGTATTATGGACAAGAACAGTGAGCTTGATAATTCAAGGTCTGAGTTTGTGTCAAATGTATCACACGAGTTAAAGACACCTATAACTTCAATTAAGGTTCTTGCCGATTCGCTTAATACGCAGGAAGATGTTCCTGTGGAAGTATATAAGGAATTTATGGTTGATATTGTAAGTGAAATTGACAGGGAGAATAAGATTATTGAGGATCTTTTATGTATGGTAAGGCTTGATAGAGCTTCAGCTACCCTTAATATTTCATCAGTTAATCTTAATGAACTGTTAGAGCTTGTGTTAAAGCGGTTAAAGCCACTTGCACAAAAGAAGAATATAGAATTGCTATTTGAGAGTTTCAGACCGGTTGTGGCACAGATTGATGAGGTTAAGATAACACAGGTAATATCTAATCTTGTTGAAAATGCTATCAAATATAATGATATGGACGGCTGGGTGCATGTTTCACTTAATGCAGATCATCAGTTCTTCTTTGTAAGGGTTGAAGATTCTGGAATTGGAATACCTAAAGAGAGCCAGAGCAGGGTTTTTGAGAGATTTTACAGGGTTGACAAGGCAAGGTCAAGGCAGACAGGTGGAACAGGTCTTGGACTTTCTATAGTTAAGAATATTATATTAATGCACCACGGAACAATTAAGCTGTATAGTGAGGAGGGGATGGGAACAACATTTACTTTCAGAATACCGCTTAATTATGTGGAGTCAGATGATGAGGATAAGAATGAGAATTAGACTATTGATTAATAAGCTGGTAGTTACATTATTATGCTGTTGTATGGCTGTAGAGCTGACGGCGTGTTCTTCACAGAACAGGGGCAGGCAGTATACAGTTTATTATACGAACAGTTCAAAGGACAAGCTTATAGAACAGAATTATAATATTGACATTGACACTTCTATAGAAGATACAGCAAGACAGCTTCTTGATAAGATGAATGTTAAGCCTGCTGATAAGAATGAGTATATAATAAAGCCTGATAATGTTACGCTGTTAGATGTTATGCTTGATGGAAAAGCGATTGCACTTAATTATTCATCTTCATATAAGCAGATGAGTACACAGGTTGAACTGTTATTCAGGGCAGCAGTAGTAAAAATGCTTACGCAGATAGATGATGTATTGTATGTACATTTTTATGTTGATGGCAAGGAAGCTTTGTATGAGGACGGTACAGTTATAGGTGCATTAAAAAAGACAGATTTTACGGAATCAGACAGTGCATTTGGAGAAATGGACTGGCGTAATGTACAGTTGTATTATGCAGATTATACAGGTACCAAGCTTGTTAAAGTCAAGGAAATGCTTGCTTATAATAAGAATATGCCAATAGAAAGAATGATTGTGCAGAGGCTTATAAGCGGACCTACAGCCGCAGGAGCATACACGTCACTGCCCAAAGATATCAAACTTCTTGGTGTGTCTGTTGTAGAAAAGGTGTGTTATGTTAATCTTAGTGAGGAATTCCGTGACGAGCTTGTTAATGTGAGTTCGTATGTTGAGATATATTCAATAGTTAATTCATTATGTGCCCTTGACAGCATAGAGTCTGTTAAAATATTCATTAACGGAGATTATACGAATACGTTCAGGGATAGTATAAGCCTTGACAGGCTGTACAAATTTAATTCGGGTATAGTTGAATAAGCGTTCCGGAAAGGAACAAAAGGTTAGTTATTTGAAAAGACCATTATTAAGTGCGGCTGTAACTCAGCTTATAGCCGCAGTAATATCTACATATTGTTACAGGGAAAAGCTGCATTGGAGTGCAGTGCCTGTAATAGTATTGGTTGGAATTCTGGCATTTGAAGTTTTACGCATATGTGTAAGATTCAATAAGAATTCCTGTCTTTATTATCTTATATTTCTTATATTTCCAGTGACAATAATAAGAACAGGCATAGTAAGTGACAGACTGGGAAAATGTTATGAGAATATAACATTTACAGGCACAATATATAATATGCAGAATAAGGATGGTTATAATGTTTTGTATATTAATAATACGGACATTCATACAGGAATTATTGTATACACAGATGATAATAAATGTAATGCAGGAGACATAGTGCGGGTTACTGGAGATGTTAAGAAATTTGATAAGCCAAGAAATTATGGCAGTTTTGACGCTAATATGTATTATATTTCGCTGGGTTATCCATATAAATGCAATGCAGATAAGGTTGTAGTTACAGAGAGTAACAATAACCGGCTTAGATATATTTTGTATGTAATTAAGCAAAAGATTAAGGGTATATATGCAAAGGTATATAAAGATAAAGCTGGGCTTATGTCATCAATTGTGTTAGGTGATAAATATGAGCTTGATATTAAGACTAAAGAGGAATACCAGAAAAATGGAATTGCACATCTGCTTGCAATAAGCGGTCTGCACATATCTTTAGTTGGTATGGCTGTATATAAGCTAATAAGAAAATATATAGGGATAATGAAAGCTTCTGTAATATCAATCGCGGTTATTATAATGTACCTTATTATGACAGGAGAAACGGTATCTGCCAAAAGGGCGGTATGTATGCTGGTGCTTATTATAATTGCAGATGTATATGGCAGGACATTTGATATTCTTACAGGGTTGTCAGCTGCTTCAATATTAATACTTGGGCGTAATCCATATACGGTCTATAGTATGTCATATATAATGTCATTTCTGGCGATTATAGGTATATCACAGTTATATCCTGTATTAATGCCTGATGAAAAAGCTATAAATAGCAGAATGGACAATACTGGCAAAATAGTAAAAAAGTCGATAGTGTACATTATTAATGCATTGCTATGTAGTATTGCGGTTACATTAGCGACACTTCCAGCAGTGCTTTATAGTTATAATTCGGTATTCATGACAAGTATTTTTATTAACTGCATTGTAATACCACTTATGCCAGTGGTGATGATAACGGGAATTATTACAGCATTTGCTGGTTTTATATCGCTTAAGCTTGCGTATTTTACGGCTGGGGCAGGTAATTATGTTCTTGATTTCTATGACTTTGTGTGCGAACGTAATTCAAGGTTGGGACAGTTCAGAATAATAACAGGACAGCCGCCAGCAGGAATAATTATAGTATATAGTGTGCTAATGATAATATTTATCATTATAAATAAGCCGTCCTTTAAATATAACTTTAACAATTATTACAAGATGCATAGCTTGGTAAATAAAGCAATTAACAACATTATTGCTGTTATGCTGGTGGTATTGGTTCTTAATATGCACTACAAGCCTTATAACGGGCTGCAGATTAATATGTTAGATGTAGGGCAGGGCGACAGCATATATGTAAGTGCTTCGGGCAGACATAATTTTTTGTTTGATGGTGGAAGTACGGATATTAAAAGTGCAGGACAGTACCGGGTGTATCCTGCATTGCGTGCGATGGGCTGTAAATATATAGACTGCATTTTTATAAGCCATACGGATAATGACCATATAAGTGCAGTTATGGAGCTTATTAAGATGTGTGATGATACATTTTCTATTGGGAGTATTGTTATGCCGGATATTAAAGGCAAAGAGAATATAGAGGCATATATGAAGCTTGTGGATATGGCTGATAAAGCAGGCATAAATGTATGTTATGCCGTAAGAGGATATACATTTACAGTAGGAGAGCTGGATATTAAATGTATACATCCTTGTGCTGGTTACGACTATGAGGATAGTAACGATTATTCTGCTGTTTATTGCATAAGTTATAAAAAATTCTCAATGCTTATGACTGGTGATGCGGAAAGCAGGGCAGAGGACTGCCTTATTAATGATATTAACAAAGAGCGAGCAGCTAATGTAGATATTAAAGATGAGCTTTCTGATATAACAGTTCTAAAGGTGGGACACCATGGTTCTAAATATGCTACAAGTGATAAGCTTCTTAAGACAATTAAGCCGCAGTATGCACTTATATCGTGCGGTATCAATAACAGGTACGGGCATCCCCATAGTGAAACGCTTGAAAGGTTAGAAGACAATAACTGCAAGGTGTATGTTACAAATACCTTAGGAGAGATAATAATTAGAACAGACGGATACAAAATGAGCGTTCATCAATATTTACAATAATGCAGTATAAATGGTACAATTATACTTATGAAAACTTTAAATGATAATATTAAAAAAGGCGAATATCAGAAAGTATATCTTATATATGGTGAGGAAGAATATCTTAAAAAGCAGTATAAAGATAGAATGAAACAGGCGATAATAGGTGATGATACTATTAATTACAGTTATTTTGAAGGAGATAATACAAAGCCTGAAGATGTAATTACTATATGTGAGACAATACCATTTTTTAGCGAAAGACGACTTGTTATAGTAAGTGACAGCGGGTATTTTAAGACGGCTAATGATAAAATGGCAGACTATATTAAGGAACTGCCGGATTATCTTATATTAATATTTATAGAAAAAGACGTTGATAAGAGAAATAAAGTATATAAGGCTGTAAGTTCTAATGGATATGTATGTGAAATGCAGTATCAGACACCAGCAACGCTTAAAAGGTGGATAGCAGGAATGATGGCTTCCAATGATTATAAAATAAGTGAGGCAGCATGTGAGCTTCTTCTTGATAAGACTGGTGCAAGTATGGAGCTTATAAGAAATGAGATAGACAAGCTTATAAGCTATTGCAGTGATAAAAAGATGGTTATGCCGCAGGATGTTGAGGCGGTATGTTCAACACAGACTGTAAGCCATATATTCGATATGCTTGAGGCGGTTGCCAATAAGAATAAAGAAAAAGCACTTTCGCTTTATTATGATTTGCTTACATTAAAAGAGCCTCCGATGAGAATACTATATCTTATAGTAAGGCAGTTTAATGGAATATTGCAGGCAAAGGAGCTTGCGGCAAGGGGGTTTTCAAGCAAAGAGATAGCTTTGGCTATAAAGGTTGCACCATTTGTTGCTGGTAAATATCTTTCACAGGCAAAATATTTTACAACAGATACAGTTAAAGATATATTAAATGAATGTGCAGATATAGAAGAACGTGTAAAGCAGGGAAGATTGCAGGATAAGCTTGGAGTAGAGCTTATAATAATTAAATATTCAGCGTAAAATATAATAGGCAATTTCCTATTACATAAAAAAGACTGGTGCGAGGGTATGCACCAGTCTTTTATGTTAAATAAAATAATTAAGCTAAAGTGTTAACAGCCTTAGTAATACGAGATACTTTTCTAGCAGCTGTGTTCTTGTGGAAGATTCCTTTAGAAGCAGCCTTAGATATCTCAGCTATAGCAACAGGAAGAGCAGCTTCAGCAGCAACCTTGTCACCAGCAGCAACAGCAGCGTCTACCTTCTTGATATAAGTCTTAACCTTAGACTTTATTGCCTTGTTTCTATCAGCTCTTACCTGACTTGTGATTACTCTCTTCTTAGCAGATTTAATGTTAGCCAATCCGTACACCTCCAAATATTAATATAATCTTAGTTATCTGTTTCGCATTAAAGCCGGACACGGACGATCTAATGTAAACATACTCATATATCTTATAGTAGAAAGTCCATAATGTCAACCATTAATTCACAAAAATATTTATCATTAAATAAATATTCCTGCACATTATAAATAATAAGATGTGAAAAATCAATATGATAGAGATTTTTCATATAAAAATAATGATGCAAGGGTCATAATTCAGGGACAAAATACCTTTTGATTCTTGGTGTCATATAAAGTATGGAATTAAATATGTATACAACATTATATGGGAGTTAAAGATATGCAGAATAATATTAGAACAGACCTTGCAGTAGAATTAAATGAGGAGATTTCAAGAAAAGCCGGCAGGTTAAAAGGCATTATTGTAAATCAGCATAAAGATAAGGATACAGGGATAGAAGTTACAAGCCTGAAGGTTACTAATAAAGCAGGTGAGAGAATGATTGGAAAGCCAATGGGCACTTATATAACGATAGAGGCAAGAAAGATAAATGAGATGAATGAAGATTATAGCAATAATGTCATCGAAATTCTGAAAAATTATATCAGCGAACTTATAGGTGAGCTGTTAAAAAATAAAAAAGTTAAAGATAACGGAAAGGATAGCAGACAAGATAATAAAATACCATTTTCAGGTGGGAAAAATATAAGCTCCAAAAGACCCATAAGTCTTTTGGTGGCAGGACTTGGCAACAGGGATATTACATCGGACTCGCTTGGACCACTTGTTGCAAAAAACCTGTATATTAATGGACATATTGATAATGATGATACGGGGCTGTGTGTATGTTCAATAATACCGGGAGTTATGGGGGATACAGGTATGGAAACTGCGGATATAATTAAGGGAATTGCAAAGCAGATAAATCCGTCAGTTATTATTGCAATAGATGCACTTGCAGCAAGAAATATAGAAAGGCTTAATACTACAATACAGCTGTCGGATATGGGCATTAATCCAGGATCAGGAGTAGGCAATCACAGAGTTGGAATTAATTATGAGAATATAGGAATACCAGTTCTTGCAATTGGAGTTCCAACAGTAATAGATGCTTTGACAATAGTAACAGACCTTGTAAGTCCTCTTATAGGTGATTGCAGTGCTGATGAGATAGCAGCATTTTTTTCAGGGATAGACAATAATATGAAGGATATGTATGTCACACCTAAAGCGATAGATCAGGACATTAAAAATATAAGTGCGATAATATCATCAGCTATAAATAACCTGGAGCAGGCTGGAATATCTGGATAATTACAAGCTTTGAACGGACTGTAAAATTATTAGTTATAAATACAATATTTTGGCTGATGGATATTTTTAAATAAAATAGGTAATATTCTTAATAAGCATTAATACAATTAAATATCAGATATAAATTCGATATAAAAGTACAGTAAAGTTGTATACAAGAATGGAGGATTAGCATGGAGCGTAAGCACAGGCTGTCATCATTATTGTCAATTGTGATTATTGTAATTGTATTGGCACTTATAGGTAAGAATATG
>ULVU01037543.1_pt1 | contig 14133 bp, 10 predicted proteins | sample 1959731 | NCBI WGS metagenome assembly ULVU01 (sample SAMEA4835794, study PRJEB28245) | human gut metagenome | biome: gut microbiome; material: fecal sample | place: Denmark | collected 2008 | reverse complement strand
TATAAATTCCCACTTAAAAATACCCGACAAAAAAACAGGACTCCAAAAAAGTCCTGTCTTCAAATTATCCTGTAAAAACAAAAAAATACCTCTACTTATATTTCTTCATTATTTTCTCGATAACCTCAGCCGTTAACTCATGTCCTTGTAATAAGGGAAAACCTTCCCAACGAACAATGCCTTTCGGATCAATCAAAATCACGTGAGGAATCCCCTTTACCCCAAGCGCTTTCTTCATTACCCCCTTGGTATCTACCGCACTGTAATATTCGATATTCGGGTCTTTCATTTCTTTCACTTTATCGGCAGTTTCATCGGAAATTCCGATAACAACCAACTTTTTTCCGAACTTTTTAGCAAACTCGTTTAATTCGGGTATCGCCTTCCGGCACGGGCCACACCATGTTGCCCAAAAGTCAATCAAAATGAATTTTCCCTTCAATTTCGGTTGTTGAGAAATCCACTCTTCCACCACAAATTCCGGGGCTTTCTTATTTAGAAAAGAATCTGCCCACAATTTTTTTCCATTATTGGACTCTTGTCCAAAGACGTTTGACAAGGTCAACGTCAGAACGATACATACAATTAACTTCATCATTTTTTTCACTATTTTAAATTAACATCCCAATTTTCAAACATTTATACTCGTTCCCGTTTCAGCAGGAATAACATCACCATTTCCTCCTTCAACTCGTTTCGCAGAAATTTCAATCCTCGTGAAATATGGGTTTTCACCGAATTTACACTAATTCCCATCTCTTCAGCCACGTCCTTGTATGTTTGACCTTCAACAAAACATTTCATCAGTACTTCCCGTTGTTTTTCAGGCAATTCGTCGAGTTTTTCGTTCAAGCGGGCCATACGTTGTTCATAATCATCCAGTTCCTCATCAGCATTCTGCAAGGTCTCGACAACTTCCCGTTCGTTCATAGCCACGACACGCAAATGTTTCAAATAATTCAAGGCGTAATTCTTGGATAAGGTGAACAGGTAGGACTTCAAAGAATAAGAAGTATCCAATTTCTTTTGATTCTTCAACACCACGAGGAACACATCATGCACGATGTCCTTAGCCACCTCTTCGTCATTCACGTAGCTACATACGAATCCCACCAAATCCCCGAAATGGGATTTAAATAAACTTTCAAAAGAATCACTATTTAAGTCATTTCCTATCATGATACGCATATAACTAACACGACCTCTATCCATACAAAAGTAAACTTTTTATTGAAGACGACAAACAACTGGGTCAATTATAAAATAAACTGTTCATGCGGCAACATGGGAAAAGACTTTAACCAGCTTCAAGGGATTCAGATTAATTTTATAAATTTGCTGACAGGTGGATAAAAACTTTCCCCAAACAAGGCAAAAAAACAACATCATAAATCAAAAACAGATTCGCATGATACACGTCAATATAGCACCCCGAAAACTATTTTTTATTCTCTCTTTGCTCGTGTTACCGGTTGTAATCAAGGCTGAACAACAGGGATTGGAGGAACAATTACGAAAAGTCATCGCGAATAAAAAAGCACAAATTGGTATTGCCGTGATCATTAACGGTAAAGACACGATCACGATTAATAATGACGAGCGTTACCCGATGATGAGCGTGTTCAAATTGCATCAGGCTTTAGCAGTTGCCGATTATTGCGAGAAGAAGGGTTTGTCTTTCGATACACCTATTTATATTCGTAAGGCTGATCTGAAAACGGACACGTACAGTCCACTCCGAGACCTGTATCCAAACGGAGAAATTTCTCTCCCGATAAAAAAATTACTAGAGTATACCCTGCATTTAAGCGATAATAATGCCTGTGATATTCTTTTCCAGCAAACCGGAGGTACGGAGGCTACGGATAACTATATTCGCACCAATTTGGGCATGAGGCATTTCGCGATCAAGGCGACCGAGGACGAGATGCATCAAGATAAAAACAAATGTTATCAAAACTGGAGTACCCCGCTTGAAACGACAAAAGTGATTGAATTACTACTGACCACGCGGCTCTTCGATGAACAATACCAAGGATTTATCAAAGAAACCATGATCTCCTGTCAAACGGGAAAAGACCGGTTACCTCTTCCCCTGAAAGGTACAAAAGCAATTATCGGTCATAAAACCGGGACCGGTGACCGGAATAACAAAGGACAAATTATCGGGATGAACGATGTCGGGTTCGTGTATTTACCCGATGGGCAGAGATACACGATTGCCGTTTTTATAAAAGATTCGGAAGAAAGTGATGTCGAAACGGCACGAATTATCGCGGATATTTCCGAAAAAGTGTATCAGCAGGTAACAACCAACAGACACGAAGAGAACCATCCTTAACTTCTCGGATGGTTCCCCTTTTATAAAAATAGGTAATTATATACTACTTTGCAGTCCATTCAGGTAATGCTTGTTTTCATTCTCAAACTCCTCCGTCACTTCGTGCCACCTCCTCTATGAACAGAGGAGGAGCTGGTGACTCTTCCCGAAGAAAGGGAGTATTTCAACTCTCCCTCTGTTTATAGAGGGAGTACCCCGAAGGAGGGAGGGAGTTGGTTTACGGTAAACTCGTATATAAGTTCCTAAAAATATTACCGCATGGTTAAGAACTGATAACAGATTACTCCACCACGAACGAGCCTCGAATATCCCCGCTAAGAAGCAGTAACGATAATTCGGAAACTTTTGCTTGATAGATAGCGGATAACTTCCGATCAACGGCATCAATGTAACTACGTTGAAATTCCCTGAATTCGATTCCGGAAAGCGACCCGATCTTGTATTTTTCTAAAGCCGCATCCAAGTTAGCCTCGGCCACACTAGCGCTTTCAATCTCGAAATTTACCATCAGCAGGTTGTTTTCATAGGAATTATACATCAACGCCAAATCTCCCAGCGTTTCTTTTTCCGCCTCCTGATAGGAAAGTTCGGTATTTTCCAATTCCAGTTTGGCATTCTTGATCTTCGTCCGGTTTTGTAAACGACTAAATATAGGGACATTTAACGAAAATCCCCAGTAAAAACCGTTTGACCGGTTCAACGTGGTACTGGAAGAGGGTGTATCTGTCTTGTTATAGTTGTACCCGGAATTGAAATCCAGCGTCGGGAACAACACGGCACGGGCATTTTTTAAATCCAATGCGGAAATTTTCTGATCTTTTTTAGCGATCAACAAGGTGGTATTTCCTGCCAGAGTTTTTTGTTCCAAGGTACCCAATGCCAGTTGCGGCCCCAGCAAGATCGTGTCCTGCACGTAATTCACCATTTGCAAATCCGTATTCATCAATTTGTTCAACGTGATATAGGCACTTTTTAAAGCCTCTTTTTGCCGCACGTAAGTAGAGCTATCCGTGTTCAAATCTATTTTTGCCTGTTGAGCTTCTAGCCCGGATCTATTCCCGATCTTGTAACGTACTCTGGCCTCGTCGTAACGTTCATTCGAGAGTTCCAGTGAATGACGGGCCGCCATCAACTTATGGTGTTGTACCAGCACGTTATAATAGGCTGCACTCACGTTCAAGATCAAGTTCTCCACGGCTTGCTGCACGGCAAGTTCTCCCATTGCCAGTAGCTCTTTCTGTTTTTCATGGGTGGTGAACATCTCTAAACCGTCAAATATCCGCCAGTTTAGAGCAACGCCCGCGGTGTAGTTATCCGTTTTTACATCCGACATTTTATTCACTTCACCCGCGCTATTCTCGGTCTTCGTGTCATTGCGGGTCTGTGTCTGTTTCACCGTACCTTCCAACGTCGGTAAGAAAGTCGAGTAATTCAAATTATTCTTATCCATCCGAGCCTCGTTCCGGATGATTTTAATGGAAAAATTTGATTCCAAGGCTTTTTCCAGACATTCATCCAGACTTACACGCTGCGCGGAACAATTGAAAATTGAGAATTGAAAATTGAAAATGAACAATAAAACGATCATTTTCCCTATCCATTTCATATATTGTAAATTCTGTTTTTTCATAGTCATTCTTTATTCTACTCGCAAAATTTTCAATTTGTTCAATCTTCTATCTCTTCTATTATTTTTACTTCTTTCGACGAGAGGTAGGTGTAAATAGCCGGGATCACGAAGAGTGTCAACAGCGTGGAGCATACCATCCCTCCCACTACCGCGATACCCATGGCAACACGGCTCTCCGCTCCCGCACCCGTGGCCATAGCCATCGGAAGAATACCCAAAATAGTAGACAAACTCGTCATCAGGATCGGACGTAAACGAGACACGGCTGAATCCTCGATCGCCTCACGCATGGATAAACCGGCTAACTTACGCTGGTTGGCAAATTCCACGATCAAGATACCGTTCTTCGAAACCAATCCAACCAACATGATAATTCCGATCTGGCTGAAAATGTTCATGGTCTGCCCGAAATACCACAAAGCAACCATAGCTCCGATCAATGCCAACGGAACTGTAAACATGATGATTAACGGATCACGGAAACTTTCGAACTGCGCGGCAAGTACCAAATAGATAAATACCAACGCCAACATGAAGGCGAACATCAAACTGGAAGAACTTTCCACGAAGTCCTTGGATGTTCCCGATAACGTGGTTTTAAAGTCATCGCTCAATACCTCATCGGCAATACGATCCATCTCTTCCAACCCTTGAGAAAGGGTCACGCCCTTTGCCAGTCCGGCAGAAACAGTTGCCGACACGAAACGGTCATAACGGTATAGCTGTGGCGGCATGGAACTTTCGGACGTTGTAATCAGGTTATCCAAATGAATCAGGTCTCCATTATTATTCCGCACGTATATTCCTTTCAAGTCGCTCGGTTTATTCCGATCCTGACGTTCCAGCTGAGAAAGTATCTGGTACTGTTTTCCATTCATGATGTAATAGCCCACCCGTTGTTCACTCATGGTCAACTGGAGTGTTCTTGCAATGTCCTGCACGGAAACACCCATACTGGCAGCCTTGTCCCGGTCGATATTAATAGTCAACTCCGGTTTCGTGAATTTCAGGTTCAAATCAGACGCCGAGAACACGGAACTTTTGTTTACCTCATCCATGAAAACAGGTAATATAGCCTTCAAGTCATCCAGATTTTTCGCTTGAATAACATATTCAACCGGAAGTCCTCCCCGCCGACCGCCAAAGGTCTGTTGCTGGGAAACCAAGGTACGGCCTCCGGTAAATTCACGCACTTGTATTGCTAACTCGTCGGCAATTTCCTGTTGGGTACGCTTCCGCTTGTCGGCATCAACCAACCATAATTGTAAACTTGCCCGGTTCGTTTGCCCCCCCCCGATGAACTCAATCACTTTTTCCTGTTCCGGCACGGTTTGTTCCACGAAGTTAGAAATTTCATCTGCATAACGGGCCATGTACTCGTAAGTGGCTCCTTCCGGGGCAACCGAGTTTAACCGGATATTCGAACGGTCCTCCAAAGGCGCCATTTCCGAGGGAATTAACAACCACAAGAAATAAATTGCACCCCCGGAAACACCGAGTATAATGATCGACCAATAACGTGCTTTTAGGAATCGCTGTAACCAACGACGGTACACCCGATTCATCCCCTCGAAGAAAGGTTCTGTTTTCCGGTAAAACCAGTTTTGCGTGGCATTCCGGGTCAATAGTTTCGTGGAGATCATCGGCGTAAATGTCAACGCCACGAAAGAGGAGACCACCACGGCTCCGGCAATCACCACGCTAAATTCACGGAACAAACGCCCCGTGGTTCCTTCCAAGAAAACGATCGGGAAGAACACGGCTACCAACACCACTGTTGTCGCGATAACGGCAAAAAATATCTCGTTTGATCCCTTAAATCCCGCCTGCAACGGGGACATACCTTGCTCTATTTTCGTGAATATATTCTCCATGACCACGATAGCATCGTCAACTACCAAACCGATGGCCAGCACGACAGCCAGCAAGGTCAATATATTGATGGTGAACCCGGCCACGTACATGATAAAGAAGGATGCAATCAATGACACGGGGATTGCCAGAACGGGAATTAACGTCGTCCGCCAGCTCCGCAAGAAAAGGAAAATGATCAAAACAACCAAAAGGAAAGCCTCGAAAATCGTGTCCTCCACCTCGTTGATTGAACTCCGGATGAATACCGTGTTGTCGAAGGCAATCGTGGCATCAATATCTTCAGGCAGGTCCTTTTCCAAATCCTGCATCACGAGATAGGCCCGGTCCGCAATATCAATGTAGTTTGCTCCCGGCTGGGGAATCAAAGCACACATCACCATGGGAAGGCCGTTACGTTTGGCAATACTCCGGGTGTTCTCGGCATCCACTTCCGCCACACCTATATCTTTAAAACGGACAATTTTTGATCCTTCTCTCGAAATGACCAGGTTGTTGAAATCCTCGATAGACATTAATCGTCCCAAGGTACGGATTGTCAACTCGGTATTATCTCCTTCCACTCGCCCGGAAGGTAATTCGATGTTCTCTTTTTCAACGGCAGACTGCACGTCCATCGGGGTCAACCGATGTGCTGCCAGTAAAGCCGGGTCCATGCGCAAACGCACGGAATAACGTTTTTCTCCCCAAATATCCACGCTACTCACGCCGGGGATGGTCTGTAACCGTTCTTTATAATAGCGTTCGGCATACCCACTCAGGTCAATCAACGAACGTTGACCACTACGCAAAGAAACAGCAAAAATAGGCTGGGCATCCGCATCCGCCTTGTACACGGTCGGGGGATCTATATCCTGCGGTAAACGACGTAACGTTCCGGAAACTTTGTCCCGGACGTCATTAGCTGCCGTTTCCAAATCCACGCTTAATTCAAATTCTATCGTGATCCGGCTTTGCCCGTCACGGCTCGTACTACTTAACGAACGGATTCCCTGTATACCGTTAATAGCCGATTCCAGAGGCTCGGTAATTTGTGTTTCAATAACGTCGGCGTTAGCCCCCACGAACGAGGTCGACACGGATATTACCGGGGGATCCACGCTAGGGTAGTCACGCACGCCTAAATACAGCAACCCGATGGAACCGACAATAACCAAAAGCAAGTTTAACACGGTTGCCAGCACCGGACGCTTTATACAGGTTGAAGATAAACTCATACCACTGATTAATTTTTATTCAACTTGACATTCACAATCATTCCCTCACGCAACTGCATTAAACCGCCTGTTAACACGGTGTCACCCACCTGTATGCCGGAAGTTACTTCCACGAACTGGGAATCCCGACTGTCTGTTTGCACGGGTACGCTGGTAGCCTTTTTATTTTTCACTACCCACAAACGTTTTCCGTCCATCTCCGGCACGACGGCCTCTGTCGGAACAAGTATATATTTCAGATTCTCAGCCGTCATCAACTCCCCTTTCACGAACATTCCCGCTACCAGATTTTTAGTATTCCGGTAACGAGCCCGCAAATTTATGGTATGGGTTGCCACGTCTGCTTGTGGATCAACAGCATACACTTCTGCCTCGATCCGATGTTCCATACCACTGGGCTGGAAAGTAAGTTTTCTACCCACTAAAGGCAGATCAATATATTTTTCAGGAATAGAAAATTCAATTTTCAGATAAGAGTTATCAACAATCGTGGACACCTTGGTACTCGGTTGCAAGTAACTCCCCTCACTCACGAAACGGAATCCCATTCGACCGTCAAAGGGAGCCCGGATTTCAGTTCGAGCAATTTTAACCTTTAATAATTCAATATCAGCCAGATTCATATTGTACTCGGTCTCCAACTGTTGAAATTCTTCCACGCTGATGGATTCCCGCTTTAATAGTATCCGCTGTCTTTCCAATTTGGCAGCCAATAATTCTTTTTGGAATTCGGCACGAGCGAGTTGAGCCTGCAAATCCGAATCATCCACTTTCACCAACAAGGTTCCTTTCTTCACCAACGTCCCTTCTTCAAAAGCGATCTTCACAACTTTACCGGCTGTTTCCGAAACCAGTTCGACTTCTTCATTTGCAACCAATAATCCCGTTACGGGAATTCCATTACCGGAAGTTGACATAGATGCCACGATCCCCGATACCGGCAAAGCTCCCCGATTAGACGCCTTGGGAGCTATTGTCGGGGTTGATGTCTCTTTATCCGAAGAAAAATCCAAGCGAGAGATCACGATCGCTCCCACGATCACGACCGGAATTCCAATTTGTAAAACTCTCTTTAAACCTTTGTTCATATTTTTAATTATTACATACCAAAAATACCTGTTTCAGCCGAGCCTAGACAAGTATTCACAACACTGTTGTTATGACATCAAATATCCCCAAAAGTTTATCAACAAACCGTTAATAGTTTGTTAAAATAACGAGATGTTTTAGATATTTTATTTAAAACCAATGCCGCCATTTAAACACGATGAAACCGAAGACGGAAAAGAGTATCGAGATAACAATCACGATCAAAAATCCATAAGGATTTTCCTCCAAAGAGTTCGGGACATTCATCCCGTACAAACTGGCAATCAAGGTCGGTAACATCAATATGATCGAGATGGAAGTCAAACGCTTCATCACGATGTTCAGGTTATTGGAAATCACCGAAGCGTAAGCATCCATTGTCCCGCTCAATATGTCACTGTAAATTCGGGCGGAATCCTGTGCCTGTCGCAATTCGATCTCCACGTCCTCCACCAGGTCATCATCGAAGAACTGTCGCTGTACTTTCAAGGTCTTCATTTTGATCAACAAGTTATCATTTCCACGCAGAGAGGTGATAAAAAACACCAACGATTTCTCGATTTTCAGCAGTCGTTGTAATTCTTCATTCCGGATGGAACGTTCCAATTCCACCTCCGCCATATGCATCTGTGCGTTGATCTGTTTCAAATATTTCAAATACCACACGGAAGAAGAGAGGAACAACCGGAAAACGAGATCCCAGTTATTGGCAATCTCCAAGTTTTTACGAATCACGTAATTGATGAAATCGGGAATCATTTCTGTCTCGTAATAGCACACGGTCACGAACACATCCTCCTTCACGATAATACCCAAAGGAACCGTGATGAATGGAATGCTTGTATCTACCGATTTAAAAGGAATACGCATGATCATCAGCGTCCATCCATCCTCTACCTCTAGACGGGAACGCTCGTCCACATCCGCAATGTCATCAATAAAAGCTTCCGGAATTCCCATTTCGTCAATCAGGTAGCGAAGATCGTCCTGAGTGGGTGAAACAACATTAATCCAGCAATTGGGTTCCCATACTTTCTTTTCCACGAACCCTACTTTACCCATTAGGAAAGTTCTCATAATAATCCTCCTTCAATTTATGAATAGAGGCATTTATCGAGAACCCCTATTCAGATTAATACTGTTGATGATAGTCGTCCATATCTTGTTCTATGAATTTTGCCACAAAAGTAATCTTTTATTTTTAAAAACAGCAATTATTTCTTTAAATCGATGAAGACCGAAAGATGATCGCTGTATCCTCCAATGTAGTGAGGCCCCCGATAGGTCGGTTTCGGACGAACGCCGAAAGTCCCACGCTCTTCTTCAAGTAGAAAATCCGCATCATAGATACCCATTCTTCGGGGTGCCTGCAAATCAGCTTTCCCGTTCAACAGGTTCCCGGAAACGATGATGTGATCCAGCGTCTGCCACTCTCCCTTGTAACGATAACTACCATAGTTTTTCCCCAGCAAGTAATACCCGGTGTTGTAAAAGTTTTCAGATTTAATTGTCCCGGATTCCGGATCTTGAGTTTTCAACGTCTTTTGCGCGGGTGTATTCGCACGCCCGTTTAAATCTCCCAAAATTAAAATCATGGCCCGGGGATGAAGATCCTGTATAGAATCCACCTTCTGCCTCACGACAGATGCCGCTTTTACCCGTTTCCATTCACTTTTCGCCTCCCCACCCCGCATGGAAGGGAAATGACAAACAAAAACATGAAGAGTATCGTTTGGGGCCGATATACCCTCACAATAAAGTATATCCCGGGTAGTCTCCCCGCTTTTTAAACGGACAGGAAAGAAAGCGTTATGCAATAGCCGGAATGAATCTTTCCGGTAGAGTAAGGCAACATCAATTCCCCTTGCATCCGGGGAGTCGGCATGTACAATCCCATAATTACCATCCGCCAACACCGTTTTGTTTACCAAGTCGGAAACAACACCCCGATTCTCCACCTCGCTCAAGCCGATGAGTAGCGGAAACTTTCCCGCACCAAGACTGCTTAACACTTTCGAGATATTGAGTAACTTCCGGGTATAACGTTCCCGGTTCCAATGTTGCTTTCCCCGGGGAGTAAAATCGTCATCTGCCGTCAGCGTGTCGTTTCGGGTATCAAACAGATTTTCCGTATTATAGAACACGACTCGTTCCCGCACCCCCGTCTGGGCATATGAAACACAGGAGACACACAATAAAAATACCTCGATACAGGCCTTTAGAAACATCATTAGAGTAAAATAAGATGTTTCTCCAACAAAGCGATAATTTTACTCCTTAATAAATTTGCATTGATCGGTTTTGCCGTGTAGCCGTCAAACCCGCTGGCCATGATTTTCTCTTCATCAGAGGCATAAGCATAGGCGGTAACCGCAATCACGGGAACCGTCCCGGAAATCTTGCGAATTTCCTGCACGGCTTGAAAACCATTCAACTCCGGCATATTTATATCCATTAAAACCAAATGCGGATCGTGTTCTTTAAACAATTCAACGGCCTCCCGGCCATTCCACGCGTGTATCAATTGATAATCCTTTTTCAAGATGGATTCGAAAAGCATGTAATTACTCGGATTATCTTCGGCAACCAGTATTTTGAGTTTATTTTTTTCGACTGCGTGCTGAACGATTTTCTCTTCCTTTATTTCCTGATAATGCAATTTTACAGCCACGTAAGGAATCGTAAACCAAAAAGTTGTTCCTTGCCCGACTTCCGATTCCACCCCGATTTTACCTCCCATCCGTTCCACGATAGTTTTGCAGATTGACAAGCCAAGCCCCGTTCCCTGTACAAAATTGTCCAACTTCACGAATCGTTCAAACACGGCATCTTTTTTATCCGCATCAATACCGCATCCCGTGTCGGATACATAAAAATAAAGAGAATCTTTCTCCAAAAGATGATAACCGAAACGAATCGTTCCCTCTTTCGTGAATTTTATTGCGTTATTGATCAGATTGGTAATCACTTGTGTTAATCGATTCTTCTCCGAACGAATGCAACAATCCGGAAGATATTCATCAAATTTAATTTCCACCGCGGCAGAAGTCAGTCGTAAACAAGAGGTTTGTTCCAATCCTCGCATCAAGGCATTTAAGTCAAATTCTGAATAAGCAAACTCCATCGAACCGGACTCAATCTTGGAAAGATCAAGAATATCACTAATTAATTGCAAAAGTAACGTGTTATTGTTCTCGATAATATTAATATATTCTCGTTTCTCCTCCTCCGCTTCCGCTGATGCCAAGATATTGGAGAATCCGACGATAGCATTCAACGGGGTACGTATTTCATGGCTCATATTGGCAAGAAAGGCCGATTTCAACCGGTTAGATTCTTCTGCATGCTCTTTCGCCTCACGCAACGCCAGTTCCATTTGCTTCCGGGTCGTGATAACCACCGAAGAACCCACTAATGACAAGGGATGCCCGTTTTTATCCCGTTGATCCACGGTAGCCTGAGCCTCCACCCATTCGTAAGAATAATGATGTTCGCTCTTATCCAACACCCGGTATTCCTCCCTGATCTTGGACACGTTACCGGATATTAAAGCCGAATAAGCCGCCTTTACTCGCTCCCGGTCATCTTTGTGTATCTTTGAAAAATATTGCTCTTCAGGAACCGCCAAAGAATTCCCGTCATCAACACAATGTTTCAGTTCTATCGGACGATTCACATCACACAAGACGGTATGTCTTTCCAAATCCCAACGCCAAGGCACAATATTAGAAACATCAAGAGCCATAGACAATTTATAATTCACAGACTCTAACATGGATTTTGTTTTCCGTAAATCTGTCACGTCCACACAAAAAATATCCACCATATCTTTTTCCATGGAAGCGACATTGATTACCTCAAAGAATTTCCCCGTCCGTTTACAAAAATATTCGATCGTGAAAGATTTCTGTTCCTCAAGCATCTTTTTATATAACACGGCAAATTCTCCGCTTTTATTATCATCTTTCAACTCGCTCCCCTTCTTCCCGACGACACGGGACGCTTCTACAAAATATTCTTCGAACATCGGGTTCACTTCTTCAATCCGGTAATCCACGATATCCCCTTTCGCATTGTAAAGCAATCGATGTTTCATGTAGGCAAGAGGCATATTATTAAAAAGAGTCTTGTACTTCTGAAGTAATATCATCTCCCTCCCCCGCATCATTTTTTCCTTTTTTAAAAGTCGTACCCGAGCCCACATGATATAAGTAATGAACAACAAAACAACAATCACGATCCACATATAACGGGTTTTCTCCCAGAAACTTTCCGGAGCAAACAAATAATTCGCATCATCGGGATATAACGACTCCGGAATTCCCGCTTTTTGAAGGATCGGGTAGGACAAATAACATTCCGGTTCCCCGGCGATCTGCACGGGGATTGTTTTAGGGTCCTTCCCGTTCAACACATCCCGCAAAGTACGCATAACAGTATGGGCAAAATCTTTTCCTCGATAAAAATATCCCCCGGCCATCTCCCCGTCAGCCATCCCGACATCCTCTAAAGTAAAGATCGGATGATTGTCAAAAGAACAGATCGTCTTGTGATTATTCGAGGTTAAATATTTATTACCCGCCAAATTTTTCCGCTGGAACCAAGAATAATAAAGCAATCCTACCTTTTGAATATCAAACGATTCGATAGAATCGAGTACCTGATCCAAGGAGTATTCCCCCTCCGTAAAATAGGCCACCTCAAGATCAGGGAAATACTGCTCACACACTTTACGCATCTGGCATCTCACTTGGGCACTCACGTAACGATGGTCAGACATTAACACGATCTTCTCCAGATCGGGCAACAACAAACGCATTTCTTCTATCGTTTCCCGGATGTAAACCGGACACTTGATAATCGTGACGTTAGCCTCTCCCAGAACTTTTAATAAAGGAATCTTTTCTTCCTGAATAACTTCATGCTTTTTCAGAAATGCCTCCACGGGGGCAACGTAATCATTCTCCACGCAAAGAATCATAGGCACATCTTTCCAGATCCCGTTCAACTCTTGCTCGAACAGACACCAAGCACTACTTCCAAGTAAGACAATCGCTTTAGGCAGTTCCGTGTACTTCGACAAGACATCATCTTTCTTGACACGCATACTCTCTTCGTCATCAATCAAGAGTGTATTCATGGATTCCACCGCGACATTCTCCCCGATTGATCGATCCTTCCGGATACTATCAATCACATAGTTCGACCATATCGCCCCCTCCGTGTAAGAATTAATGACTAAAATATATCCTTTATCCCGAACACTCCCATGAACAGAAAAAGCCACCAGCAAACAAAATGCCCATACACCGATTTGAAATATTCTTTTAAAACGCATATTAACAAATTCCTTTATACCTTCGCGCAAAGGTATAAAATATATTAAAGAATTTATCAATGTTGGGTTATTTTGGAATAATCAAATATATTTCCCTGTTTACATTCCCTGCAACTCTTCCCAATATTCCAAAGCCCGCCGGGTATGAGGGATCACGATGGTTCCTCCCACCAGATTGGCAACAGAGAATATTTCGAACAACTCTTCCGTGGTTACCCCGTACTGGTGACATTTTTCCAAATGATATTTGATACAATCATCACAACGCAACACCATTGACGTCGCTAACCCCAGCATTTCTTTTACTTTTGAGGATAAAGCACCGTCCATATATGTATTGGTATCCAGATTATAGATCCGTTTGATTACTTTATTATCGGCTGCCAGTATTTTCTCGTTCATTTTAGCCCGGTATGCCCGGAATTGCTCAACCATTTCACTCATAATTGTACATTTTATAGCTAAACAAATAATTTCAATATATCGTTGATGTTCGCAAACAACAACAGGAACAACAGGAAGAACATTCCCACGATCTGGGCATTCTCCATAAATTTCTCATTCGGCTTGCGACGTGTTACCACCTCGTAGAGCAGGAACATCACGTGACCTCCATCCAATGCCGGGATAGGCAAGAGGTTCATTA
>ULVU01025838.1_pt1 | contig 14346 bp, 8 predicted proteins | sample 1959731 | NCBI WGS metagenome assembly ULVU01 (sample SAMEA4835794, study PRJEB28245) | human gut metagenome | biome: gut microbiome; material: fecal sample | place: Denmark | collected 2008 | reverse complement strand
GAGAATAAATCTTCCCGGTTTGAGGTCAATTTCCCGTGAATATCCACTCTTGGAATCTTGTCACTTTTAATTCCGATGATAAGATACTGTTCGTAGTAGGGGTGATTTTAAAAAGAAAATCACGATAGATTAGTATCGTGATTTTCCAAAGCTATTATAAAAGTAATTCAATTATGGATTTATTTTACCCATACATTCAAAATCTCTCCGATAAACATTTTGTGCATGGCTTTACCGGCCCATTGTTTTCTTAGTTCCGGGTCAGAAATACCGTCAATGTTGATGGTTTGAGAAACCATTTTGCGGCACTCGATAATCATCCAAGCTTCCGAGAATGCCTTGCTACCGGAAGGAGTGGTGATCGGGGTTAACCCAGCCTCTTTTACCTTATCCTTGTCTTTACCGGAATTATGCCCGCAATAATTCAGAGCTTCCCGGTAAGTTTCCGTGTAGAAAGTTAATGTATAGGTATCCCCTTTGTCCATGATGTCATAAGTGTAGCGAGCGGGATTGATAAAACAGAATGTCACCGGTTTGTTGTACAGGTTTCCGAGACCTCCCCAGCTTGCCGTCATCGGGTTAAACTGCTGGTCGTTTCCAGCCGTGATTAACATCCAGTCCTCGGATAACATTTTAATAATATTTCCCGGAATCTTGTCGGGAGCGATACGCTTGTAGCCTTGTAAAGCATCTCCCGGGGCGGCAGATATGGTGGCAACGGTTTGTACGGGAGCAACTTGTTGGGTCGTTGTGGTTGTCGTTGTGGTTGTCGTTGTGGCTACGGGGGCATTTTGTGCGCCTAAACTTTTTTGCGCCCCTTCGTTCAAACTTTCAACCAGATCAATGGTTTTGATTCTGAATTTTGCAATCCGGTTGATCAGTTTGGTCTGATCTTTATTCATCGCCTGCTTGTCGGTGATCCATTCTTCGGCAGCTAGACGTTCCCTGCTATCTTCCGGGTAAAGGTAGGTGATATTGGTTACTTCCACGTTGCATTTACCGGGAGTGCAAACAAAATTCATCCGGTAGTTTATTTTTGCCCGGTCCAGAGAAAAAGTCTTATCAGCAAAAACAATGTATTCGTTTCCATAGCAAGCAATTTGTCCCTCTTCCTTGTTCGAATAGGCAACCATTCCCCAATTTCCTTTATCTGTTTTGAAACGGGTATTCGCCCATGCTAGGATGGCATCAAAAATTTGATCTTTAGAAAGATTCGGAGCGTTAATTTCCTGTGAAAAAACAACTTTTCCGTTTACTTCCGGAACGGCTCCGACCATGTATTTGCTTTGATCTTCTTCCTGGGCTAATACCAGCATGGGAAAAAAGCAAAGAATGAGTAATAAATTCTTCATCATGATATTCAAATTAATGTGTGTTTAAAACTAAACTAATAAAAGATTGCACATCGGCTTTCTCGTGGAGAATTATGCCGCATTCAAAGTTACAGAAATATTTCATACGTTCTTCGGCTTTTAACGAGAATTTGCAAGTGTGGCATTTTTCCTCAACTTGGTGGGGAAATTCCTCATTTTTTACTATAATATTCGTTTTGTATGATTTTGAAAAACATGAGGTTAATACTTTTTATTTAATATGGTATAATCTTTGAGAAATATGTAAAATAGTGACTTGCAGTTTGAATGACTAAAAGATAAATATAAAATAATTGGTATGGAAAAAACAGGAAGTTTGCTTGTAAGTAAAATTTTATGTGTGTTTCTCTGCTTGACCTTTGTGTTTTCGGCCTATGCACAAGATAGTGCAACAAAGGAAAAAGAAGAGAAACGTGTCATAAAAGGACGGGTTCTAGATGAAAATCGGGAACCGATGATCGGGGTTCTGGTCTTGATAAAAGGTACGACTCATGGGGTTACCACGGGTGTTGACGGGGATTACGTGCTAGAGTTTACAGAAAAGGAACCCACTTTGGAATTCTCTTTTCTCGGGTACGAACCTCGGGATTTTAAACTAACTCCAGCCCAGAAGGTGTTGAATGTTAATATGAAACCTTCCCGAATTCGAGTGAAAGAAGTGGTCGTAGTTGGTTTTGGTACGCAGGCTAGGGAGAAAGTGACATCATCTATCACGAAACTGCCGGCCGAGGCCTTGAAAAATGTACCTTATGCTAATGTTGCTACTGCCCTGCAAGGAAATGTATCCGGGGTGCAGGTGCAAAGTACATCCGGTCAACCCGGTGCGGCTCCGCGAATCATTGTTCGAGGCGGAACCTCTATTAATAACATGAACGGGGCAGCCCCGATTTACATTGTAGACGGGATCATTCGTACCGATTTGGCAGATATTAATAGTAACGACATTGAATCCCTGCAAGTGCTAAAAGATGCCGCATCTACGGCAATTTATGGTGCAAGAGCTTCTAACGGAGTTGTCATCGTGACCACGAAAACCGGGAAGCCGGGGAAAGTGCAAGCTACTTATTCCTATGGACTGACTGTTTCCGAACCGGGAGCGAAATATGATTTGGCCAGTGGAAGGGAATATATCGAGTTGAATCGGAAAAGTATGGTTTATGCATCCCGGTATAATGCCAATGCAATGGATCGTTTAGGTTCGGCTCTTGGGTTTGGTACCGGTAACGATTTGACTAAAAATACCTCTTTCACCACTCAATATCTAACAGAAGAAAACAAACATAAGTTGAATGAAGGTTGGGAAAGTATGCCTGACCCGATAGATCCGTCTAAGACTATTATTTTTAAGGATACGGATTTTCAAGATCTGATTTATCAAACGGCTTATTCTCATTCGCATAACTTGACGGTTTCCGGGGGAAATGAAAGGTCTACTTTTTATGCGGGGCTTGGATATATGGATAGCGAAGGGACTGCGATTACCACCAAGTACAAGCGTTTGTCGTTCAGTTTGAACGGGAGTATAAAATTGCGGGATAACTTGAACGTGGTCGGACGAGTGATGTACACGACTTCTTCCAATAATGAAGTATTCGGCTTGGCAGATATTTTCTATCGGTCAGCCACAACACCCCCGACAGCCAAATATACATACGAGGACGGAACGTTGGCCCCGGGACAAAATCGGAGTATCGGGAATCCCGTGTATCACTTGAAAAATGACGTGCGGAAAAATAGTAAAGACAATCTGTCTCTTTCTATCGCTGCCGATTGGGAAATTTTGCCCGGATTTTCTTTCACTCCGCAATTATCTTTGTATAAATACACGTATGACGGTTACTCGTTTATCCCGGCTTACTGGAACGGTTCCATGACTTACAACGATTCGCGAGAAGCCACGGGATCTTATAACAAAACGATGCAAGGACAGATGGATTTGGTTCTGGGGTATCAGAAATTATTTGCCGAGTCGCATAATCTGGATGTGAAAGCGGGATTTTCTTATTTCGGTAGAGAAAAATCAACTCTTGAGGCCAAAGGAAGTGGAGCTGCTACCGATTTGATCCCGACATTGAATGCTGCGGCTATTGCTAAAAGTGTAAAAGGTGATGAAAGTGATCAGGTTATTGCCGGATTCTTTGCTCGCGTAAATTACGATTATAAAGATCGTTACTTGGTTTCACTCAGCGCCCGTTATGATGGGGCATCTAATCTGGGTGATGATCACAAATGGGGATTCTTCCCCGGAATATCCGTTGGTTGGAATGTACATAACGAGAAATTTTGGACTCCTTTACAAAACATCGTGAGTTTGAAATTACGTGCTAGTTACGGTGTCACGGGAAATATCAGCGGTTTGTCCGATTTCCAAGCACGGGGTGAATATTCGGTAGGAAATGTATATGACGGCACTTCTGCCATTTTGAATTCGGTGATCCCGAACCCTGATCTGAAATGGGAACAATCTAAAACTTTTGACATCGGTGCTGATATTGGTTTACTCAACAATCGGATAGGTATTTTGTTTGATTACTATCGGCGAGTTACCGATAATTTGATCACTTCTCTTTCTTTACCTCCTTCAACCGGGTTTGCAAGTATTTATACGAATCTTGGGCGTTTGGAGAATAAAGGTATCGAATTAGAGGTGAATGCAGCGGTTCTTCCGGCATGGTCCGGTTTACAATGGAACGTGGCCATGACGGCAACGCACACCAAACATAAGATTTTACGTTTGCCGGAGAACGGAGCGGAGAATAACCGTATTGGTGGAGAATATGTGTGGGTTCCTTCCAAGAAAGACTATGCTTGGATGGGTGGCTTGCAAGAAGGAGGAAGAGTAGGTGACATCTATGGGCATGTGTTGGAAGGTGTTTATGCTACTGACGAAGAGGCCCAAAACGATCCGATCGTGAACACGTTAATTCCCGGAAACGACAAGACAAAATACGGTGGTTATGCCAAATTCCGGGATGTGGATGGAAATGGTCAGATTGATTCGAAAGATAAAGTGTATCTTGGTAATTTCTATCCGACATGGAATGGCGGGTTTACCAATTCATTCAGTTTTCGAGGATTAACTTTTTCTGTTCGTTTTGACTATACACTAGGACATAAGATTTATAATTATGCCACTCGTTTTATGGATAATAACTCGCAGGGAGATGGAAACTTGACGAAAAACATGGCCAAGAACTCTTGGAAGCAACAGGGTGATCAAGCATCTATGCCGTGTTACATCTGGAATCAAGCTTATAACCTTCCGGTAAATTGTAACATTTACGTGGAGAAAGGTGACTTCCTTTGCTTGCGGGAAATGACCTTGGCGTATGAATTACCAAGGCGTCTGTTACGTAAAATAGGTCTTGCCGGAGTCCGGGTTCACGTGACGGGAAATAATCTTCATTATTTCACCGACTTCAAAGGACTGAATCCCGAAGAAGGCGGGCAGGATAACGGACGTTACCCCATTCCCCGGAATATTATTACTGGAATATCTATAACACTTTAATCCATGAAAAACAGAAGTATTATGTGTAGATTAAGAACACGATTATATCATATAGCTCTTGGGGTGGGTATGTGTCTTTCCATCGGGGCATGCGACTTGTTGGAAGTCGATCCGACAAGTGTTATCACGAGTGACTCTTTTTGGCAAACCGAATCGGATGCACAGGGAGGATTAGCCGGTATGTACGTGAAATTAAGAACAGAATCCGTAGAGAACCTTTTCATTTGGGGCGAATTGCGAAGCGAGACGTTGGAATCCGAGGCGATTGTCGGGGATAATTATATGAAGTACCGGGAGAATGATTTGAGTGCCAGTTTCGGTCCAAGTTGGCAAGGACTTTATTCTGTGGTGAATGCTGCTAATCTGATTTTGACTAAAGTGCCGGAGATCACGTTTTCTAGCGAGGATATGCGAAAATTGTTATTGGCTCAAGCCCACGCGATGAGAGCTTACGTGTATTTCACGATGGCTAAAATATGGGGTGGTGTTCCGATACGTACCGAACCTATGGAAAAATATGATGCAGCCACTGTTCATAAAGCGAGAGCCACGTTGGAAGAAGTGTTCACGTTAATTAAAGACGATTTGAAGGATGCGCTTGAACTATTTCCTTCCGATGCATTCGAGACGGGGAGAAATCATTGGTCTAAAGCTTCCACGTTAGCATTGAAAGCAGATGTCTATTTGTGGACGGCCCGTCGGATGAATGGGGGTGAGGCTGATTTCCAAACAGCGCTAAAGGCTTGTGAAGATATACAACAGATAGGTGGTATTCGTTTATTGCCTGATTTTAAGGAGGTATTTACTTATGATAATAAAGGAAACGACGAAGTGTTGATGGCTATCAACTACAAAAAGGTAGAAGCAAGTAACAACTATTTTGATATGATGCATATTTCAGCTGCCACCTTGTCTCCGGATATAGAACCGGATATATTGGAGACGATAGGTGCCGGAGGAGGATTGATGGAACTTTCTCCTTCTAAACATCTACGCGCCCAGTATTCCGAAGAGGATAGTCGTCGGGATGTAACATTCCTAGAGATTTATAAAACGAAAGACGGCGGTCGCAGTTACTATGGAACGATGGCCATGAAATGTCGGGGTATCGTGGAATCCGGTGTGCGTTATTTTGTTGATGACATTATTTTGTATCGTTATGCTGATGTATTGCTAATGAAAGCGGAGGCAAAAAACGGTTTAAAGCAGGATCCTACTGCCGAAATGGAAGAGGTGCGTCAGCGGGCGTATGGGGAAAATTATGCTAATCATAAATTTGTGAACGGTACACCGGAAGAAAATGATGCCGCTATCTTGCAGGAACGTCTGTTGGAATTTGCCACGGAATGTAAGCGTTGGTGGGATCTGGTACGCTTTGACAAGGCTTTCGAGCTAGTGCCATCATTAGTCGGACGGGATAATCAGGAGTTATTATATTTTCCGATTCCGAATTCAGTGTTGAGCTTGGAACCTTTGGTTGAACCAAATTCTGCATGGCCGATGTAATGTTAATATTTTTTCTTAATTTAGCCGTCGAATACAATAAATCAAGAGACATGAATAATGAGGTGTTAGAAAGGCTAAAAGAAGAATATGGGGAGGATGACGACCTGATTCAACTATATGAAGATTGGGGGGATACTCCCTATTTACATGAAATATATCATATACTGGATGAACATGCATCTGATTGGGTGTTGGAACGTGAATTAGGTAGTTGGGCGGCAGAATTTATTCTGGATATTTTGCAGGAGCATGAAGAGGATTTAGAAGAGATGCCGGAAACCGAGCGGGTTGCGTTATTTAAAGAGGAGATTGAGGAACGATATGCTGATTTCAAAAGCTGTCATCAGTTTGCTCGGGTAAACAATCTCTCCTTGGAGTACGAAGAAGACGAGGATACGGGGTGTGAGACATTGGACGAGTACATCGCAGAGAATGGGGAAGAGATCGGTTTTCCTAAATATTAATCCTCGCTGATCCGAGAGAAAAATGGATTGAATTTTAATTATATTACTCCTGTCCTGATGGCAGGAGTAAATTTTTATGGTATGTTGCTAGAATAAAAAAGTGGTAAAAGTACATTGACTTTTACCACTCCTCCTTTATTATATTCTAATCCAATCAGATTTCGATCTCGATCAATTTAGCCCCGGCAGTAACGGATTTCCCTTCTTGGGTCAGGATACGTTTTACTTTTCCGGCGTAATCACTTGTAATGTTGTTTTCCATCTTCATGGCTTCCAATACAAGTACGTTTTGTCCTTTACTTACAACATCACCCGGTTTAACGAGGATCTTGAAGATGTTACCCGGCATCGGAGCTTCAACCACTTTTCCGGTAATCGGTTCTTCTTTTTGAACTTCAGCGGTTTGTTGTGTTTGTTCCTCTTTATGCGTGGCCATATAACGGGCTTCTTTCTGTTTTGTCAAGAAGTTTTTGGCGACAGCAGGGAAAAGTTCCATCAAGAGGACTTCTTTCTCGTTCTCGGCCAATTTCACCCCACCGAATTCTGTTAACACGGGATTTTCCTGCATTTGATATTTTGACGTATCATACGGGGTCTCTTCACGGGTTCCGGCAATTTTCAGACGGAATTCCGGATCAACAGGTACCGGGGTCTTTCCGTATTCACCTTTTACCAAAGCCACGAATTGATTAGATACGTTAGAATACATCGGTTTACCATTCTTGATGTCCAAGGCACAGTTCACGGCTTGAGCGCCTACAATCTGACTGGTAGGAGTTACCAAAGGAGGAAGACCGGCTGCTAAACGAACCGTCGGGATTAATTTCATGGCATCTTCCAGAATATCCATGGAGTTCAATTGTTTTAATTGGGCTACCATGTTGGTGTACATACCTCCGGGAACTTCAGCTTTCTTCACGAGTTCGTTCGGTTTCGGGAAGTTGAAATAAGCTTCGATAGCATGACAAGCTTCCAACAATGCCTCTTCGTTGTTACTCTTGGCAGCAGCGATAGCATCATCGAATAATTTGTCAATGTTAGCCGGAAGTGTATCTGTAAGCGGGTTGAACGGATTCGGGAATTGTTTAACAGCATCGTATGCCTCCAATTCTTTACGAATCGTGTACAACTCTTTGTTGATCTTAGCAACAGCTTCCATGTTTACATCCAGTTCGATACCTAATTTCTTACAGAAAATGTAAATCAATTCGATAGCCGGAGCGGCAGGACCGCCCGCGAAATTCCAGATATTGGTATCAACGATGTCAACACCGTGTATAATAGCGGAAAGTACTGCACCTAATCCGTAGCCCGGGGTACAGTGAGTATGGAAGTCTACCGGAATCTTCAAATTGCTCTTGAATAATTGCATCATCTCGGAAATGCGAGCCGGGTTAATCAAACCACTCATATCCTTGATCGTGATCATGTCAGCTCCGAGAGCCTCCATTTCTTTTGCCTTATTCAAGAAATATTCGTTCGTGAACACGGGTTCGGGGTTCTTTTTCCCTTTTAACTTGTCCATCAAACTTAATTTCGGATATTTCGGGTCAATCGTGTAGCAAACAGCGCAATCAGCCATACCACCATATTTTTTCACGTATTTGATGGTCGATTTCACGTTGTTCACGTCGTTCAAGGCGTCGAAAATACGCATGATTCCTAAACCGGATTCGATAGCGTTTTTACAGAAACCTTCGATAATTTCATCCGTGTAAGGAGCGTAACCGAATAAGTTACGACCTCTGGAGAGGGCGGTCAACTTGGATACATCACCGATAACGGCTTTGATTTTTTCCAAACGATCCCATGGATTTTCGTTCAAATAACGCATTACAGAGTCGGGAACAGCTCCTCCCCATACTTCCATTGCGTAGAACTTAGCATCCTTGTAAAAAGGTAACACGCGGTCCACTTGATTTTGGTTCATCCGGGTTGCAAATGAAGATTGTTGACCGTCTCTAAGTGTAAGATCTCGAATTAGTAATTTTCGTGCCATGTTTTATAAGAATTAATTGTTATGTGTTCTTTTAAATTCTGGATCAAATCTATTGAAAAGAAAAGAAATTTCCTAATGATATTCTTGAAATATCAAAGAAAAACTAACAATTTTTTTGAATCCTCGAAAATATGATTTTAATTTGTAACTTGAGATCGGATGTTTTATCCGTAACTCTGGTGAAATTTAATAAGTACGTCATGGAAAGAATCGCAATATTCCCGGGATCCTTTGATCCGTTCACGATCGGACACGAAGAAATCGTGAAACGTGGATTAAAAATGTTTGATAAAATCGTTATTGCCGTGGGGATTAATGCGGTAAAAAAAGAATTCTTGGACGTGGATACCCGGATTGCCATCATTCGTAAAGTTTTCGAAGATGTAGATAATGTCATTGTCATGAGTTATTCCGGTCTGACAGTAGATTTTTGCGAGCAAATGGGAGCTAATTTCATTATTCGTGGTTTACGTACTGCTGCCGACTTCGAGTACGAACGTGCTGTCGGTCAGGCAAACAAAGCGATGGATTCTTCCGTGGAAACCGTTTTCCTTTTAACTTCTCCCGAACATACTTTTATCAGTTCAACCATCGTGCGCGATATCTTCATGAATGGAGGGAATGCCAATAAATTTTTACCAACAAACGTAACAATAGAAGATTTACGTCAATAAAAGAGAGAATTTGAAACATTTTAGTGTGTTTTTCCATATATATAAAGAGTATTAATAGATATTAGTACTGGGAAATTGTTTTATCTTTTGGAGAATAAGAATGTAGTAGTCAAGTGGTGTGAAATATAAATAAACGATCAATTATTGAAATACAAATTTACATTATTTTTTGACACTTGTAAAAAGATACTATTTTTTTTAATGGCTAATTATTAATACGTTTGAAAATTTTCGTAACGAATAGATAGGCAATCCTCTGAACATCATTAATTGATCGTTTGTTGAGGGGTTATGTTATTAAAAATAAAGTTTACATAAATGAAGTTAGGGGTGTAATGGATGGACGAGTTTGATAAAATATTGCAACTCTTGAAAAAAGGAGATCGACGAGGGTTAGAACTATTGTTCCACCATTTTTATAAACCATTGGTATTTTATGCCATGAATTTTCTTGTGCAACAAGAGGAGGCAGAGGATGCCGTACAAGAGGTTTTTATTAAGTTTTGGGAGGGAAAGCGTTTTCACGCTATAAAAAATAGTCTGCGTCCTTATTTGTATCAATCCGTGCGTAACTATTGTTTGAATTTGTTGGAAGGGAAAAAAGTGGTTCTTACGGAACCCATCAACTCGAGTATAGATATGGCCGAGAATGAATATTTAGATGAGTCGGAATGGAATACCCGTATTGATCAATTATATAAAGCGGTAGATCGTTTACCCGATCGGACGCGGGAAGTTTTTAAAAGAATCGTGCTGGACGGGAAACGGCATAAAGAAGTCGCAGAAGAATTTGAAATTTCCGTGACCACGGTAAAAACTCTTTTGGCAAGAGCATTAGCGGCTTTACGAGCCGAGTTAAGCGAAAAAACATATTCGATATTGTTACTCCTCGTGTAATTTTTTTGATTTTTTCTTCGAATTCTTGTCATCTATTTTTTCTTTTCTCCTGTCATAAGTATAGAACCAATGGAGAATAAATCATCATGTTACCAGAAAATATAGTACAATTGGCTTTGAAATCTCGTAAAGAGGGATTGACTGCAGGAGAGCGGGGATTTTTGAATCAGTGGCTTTTGGAGAACGTGGAATTGCAGGAAGAATTTCGCCAGTTGGTAGAGTGTGGTTCCGTAGTACAGGCGGATCGAGTATTTAAGGCCATTCAGATGAAAGATGCTTGGCAAAATGTGGAACAAAAACTTTCTTCCCGACCGGGTTGGAAAAAACGTCATCTGGCAATTCGTTGGAGCGTGGCAGCTGCGGTTGCAATTATGCTGACTACTGGAGGGATCCTGTTGATGCAGTCACCCGTAGAGACCGAGCCGGAGAAGTTAGCGCAAATAACCCCGGGAAGTTTGAAAGCCGTCTGGGTTTTAGAAGGTGGAGAGAAGTATGAGTTAAGCGAAAATCTGGGACGTGATATCACGAACAGCGGGGGAGCCACGATAGGTAAGGACTCTTTGAATACGTTGGTAATTCAAGGGGGTAACAGCGGGCAAAGGAGTACCGTGAGAGTTCCGGAAGGGGGAGAATACCGGGTGGTCTTGAGTGATGGAACGAAAGTGTGGATTAACTCGGGGAGTGAATTGACATTCCCGATGAACTTTGAAAAAGGAGAACGAGTGGTTGAATTGAAAGGAGAGGCTTATTTCGATGTTACTAAAAGTAAAGAATGGCCTTTTATCGTGCGTACTTGTCGCTCCAGCGTGAAAGTATTGGGAACCTCTTTCAATGTTTGCAGTTATGAAGAAGATTCTCTTGAACAGGTAACTCTTGAACAAGGTGGCGTGGAAGTGAAACATCACGACGAGACATACCTTTTGCATCCGGGAGAGCAGTTCGAATTAGACACGACAAATGAAGAGATTGAAGTGAAACCTGTAAACGTGAAACTATATACCTCATGGATTGACGGAATGTTCCGTTTCCATAATATGCCGTTGGACTTATTGACGGTGAAGTTGGAACGTTGGTATGATGTGCATTTTGTTTTCTCGAATGAAGATTGTAAAAACTACCGTTTCACCGGAGCCATTCGGAAAGATGTGGACTTTAATGAATTTATTCGTCTGATAGAACGGACGACAAATGTGAAATTTATTATAAATCAGAAGGATATAATAATACAAGAAAAATAAAAAGCAGGAAGTACGGCCATACTCCCCGCTTTGTTTAAATAAGATTCATGCTTTTTTCAAGAGCATGAGAGTACTAATTTCAAATACAAAAGTATGAAAAAAAAGAGAAACACTTGGTATCGTTACGGGAAAATACCATGTAAAAAAAGTTTATGTATCATGAGATTAACATTACTACTTATGATCGGTTTTGTGTTTCAGCTATCAGCAACGGGTGTGGCACAAAGCGTGAAGATCGAAAAACAGCACCAGACTTTGGAAACTGTATTTGAACAGGTTGAATCACAGACGGGCTTGTTGATCATGTTCAGCAATAACGAATTGGATGTGAATCGTAAAATAACTCTTGATGTTCGTAAATATACTTTGAATGAATTATTTCGTAAAGTGTTGGAGGGGACGAACATGGATTTCGACTTGGAACAGAATTACGTGATCATCCGTCCCGCCCGTCCGGTTGCCGTGCGGGACAGTGTGGTAAAAACGAATAAAATAAAAGGAGTTGTGGTGGATGCCCACGGGGAACCTCTTCCGGGCGTGACCGTTGTGGCCAAACGTGGGGAGATTCTAGTGACGGGAGCGGCTTCCGACGGGAGTGGTAAGTTCGAGATCGTGGTTCCGGCAGATATACGTGACTTGACGTTTACTTTTGTAGGGTATAAAACGGCCATTGTTCCGGTAGAACTGGATAAGGAAATGACCATACGTATGGAAGAAGAAGTGAGCGAGGTGGATGAGGTTGTTGTGACCGGTTATTTCACGAAATCAAAGTCCAGTTACACGGGAGCCGTGAAGAGCGTGACTGCCGAGCAGTTGAAAACCATCTCCGGTACGAACGTGGTTGCCGCATTGGCAGCCTTAACGCCCGGTTTGAATCTGGTAGAAAGAAGTGAGTTGGGGTCTAACCCGAATCACGTTCCGGAATTATTATTACGCGGTATGAGTTCTTTCTCTGACGGGACAACCCAAGTGAATCAACCGACGATCGTGCTGGATGGAGTTGAAATCAGTATGCAGGAATTGTACGATTTGGATATTAACGAGATCGAAAATATCACGGTGCTAAAAGATGCATCGGCAACGGCTCTTTACGGTTCTCGCGCAGCCAGTGGGGTTATCGTGGTGGAAAGAAAGAAACTGACGGAAGGCAGTATGCGGGTAGCTTATAATTTTACGGGTAACGTGCAATTCCCTTATCTGAAAGATTATGATATGCTGAATGCGGCCCAGAAATTGGAATACGAGCGTTTGGCAGGTTTGTACACGTCGGAAGTAAAAAAAGATGCTTGGGGAAATATCACGAATGAAGGAGAGCAATACGCATTGGATAAATTATATAACGAGCGTTATCAAGAAGTGCAGCGGGGAGTAGATACCGATTGGTTGTCACAACCTGCCAGAACGGCTTTTTCTCACGATCACTCTTTGCGTTTGTATGGTGGAGCCTCCAATATTCGTTATGAACTGTCCGGACGTTTCAATAATGTGCAGGGAGTTATGAAAGAGGACTACCGTCGTCGTTATAACTTGGGGTTCAAATTGGAATATCACGTGCAGAACAAGTTGACGATGGCGAATCGTACCACTTATAGCGAGGTGAATTACAAGCAATCACCTTACGGTGCTTTTTCTAAATACGTGGAAATGAATCCTTATGATCGGATTTATGACCAGTACGGGGAATATAATAAAAATCTTTCTTGGGACTTGGACAATCCTTTGTACGAGGCTAGCTTGGGTAATTATGATATTTCAAAGGATAAATCCATCTCGAATACCACGGATTTTCGTTGGGAAATCAACAAATTGTTCCGTTTGTCGGGAAACTTTAATATCACGGTAACAAATTCTAATAACGAGGTATTTAGATCTCCCGATTCTCAAGATTTTAAAAATGAGACTGAACTTTCTAAAAAAGGTTCTTTGACCCAGAAAAATGGTAGTGGTGTGTCATACGCCGGAACCTTGACAGGGGCATTCAACCTGATGACCGATAATAACAGTTTGTATAGTGTGAATGCGGGTGTGGAAATCCGGAAGGAAACCAGCGAGTCCTCCACCATGACAGGAGTGGGCTTTTATGATGATGCGTTGAATTTCATGGGGCAGGCCGCTGGTTATTCGGATCAAAAACCGACGGGAACACAGGCCGTCAGCACGGAATTGGGATTTTTCGTGAATGGAAACTATATGTATAACAATCGTTATTATGCTGACGTGGTATATCGGGTGACCGGATCGTCAAAATTCGGGGCAAACAACCGTTACGGTAGTTTCTGGTCTGCCGGGCTAGGATGGAACATACATAACGAAAGTTTCATTACTTCAAATAAGATTGATATTTTGAAAATCCGGGGTAGCTTGGGATACACGGGTAAGGTGAATTTCTCTCCTTTCCAAGCGATGACCATGTATCAATTTTCCGGTGATCTGGAATATTTGAACGGAATCGGGGCTATCCCGCAAGGAATCGGTAATAAAGATTTAGGTTGGGAACGGGAACTTTCCTATAACGTGGGAACAGACATCAGTCTTTTTGATCGTCGATTGAATTTCACGTTTGACGTTTACTTGAAAAAGACAACCGACTTGGTATTGGATGCCTCTCGTGCGCCGTCCACCGGAACGACTTCTGCCAAAGAAAATATCGGGGAGATGGAAAACAAGGGACTGGAATTTCAGGT
>ULVU01041224.1_pt1 | contig 14479 bp, 13 predicted proteins | sample 1959731 | NCBI WGS metagenome assembly ULVU01 (sample SAMEA4835794, study PRJEB28245) | human gut metagenome | biome: gut microbiome; material: fecal sample | place: Denmark | collected 2008 | reverse complement strand
TCAGTGGACCTGCCATGAAAATCACCATGTTCAACTGGGAACGATTGGCGTATAATTTAGGAATGATTTCTCCGGCCAGTAAGATCACGAACGTTACCACGATCACTTGGATAATGAAACCTAACGTGGGATAAGCCGAGAAATCAAATAATGAATTTACCAGATAGGTGGACAGCACGACAATGGCCACGTTCACGAAATTGTTGGATATTAAAATCGTGGCGAGTAGTCGGTTGGGTTTCTGTTGCAGGTTGCGGGCCTTCTCGTACCCGTTGTCTTCCAAGTATTTCAATTGCGAGGGAGAAAGTGAGAAATAGGCAACCTCCGAACCGGAAATTAATGCCGAGCATAATAATAAAAGCAATAGGATAATGACGAAAATTAAATCGATGAGGGTGAATGCACCTGTAAAAATCTGCCCGGCAAGGGGAATATAATCTGTGTCCAAAATTTATATAATTGGTTAAACTTAAATATCGCCGAAAGATACATAGAAAAAATAAAAGATAAAAGATAAAAACTAAAAACTAATCGTTTAAAGCCTGATTTCCTTGTTCGAAATCGTTTACTTCAAACTTTTAGTTTTTAATTCTTAGCTTTTATCTTTCAGAACGGAAGATCGTCACTGTCGTCACCACCGCTTAAATCGGGTGCTTGTGGCATGTGCGTGTCTTGAGGTTTATCCCCGTTATCCTGTTTGCGGGATAACATCTGGAAATTATCCCCGTAAATCTCGGTCGTGTATCTTTTCACCCCGTTTTGGTCGTCCCATGAACGGGTTCTGATACGTCCTTCAATATAAAGCATCATTCCTTTGCGCACGTATTTTTCTGCAATTTGTGCTAAATTCCGCCAGAGAACGATATTGTGCCATTCGGTTTGAGTTACACGCTCGCCGTTTTTATTATTGTAGACTTCCGACGTGGCGAGGCTGAATCTTGCCACGGCAACACCTCCTTCGAGATATTTTACGTCAGGGTCTCCCCCGACATTACCGATAAGAATAACTTTGTTTACCATGTATAATATGTATGGATTAAAATTTGTCACAAATTACGGAATAATTTCGGAGAAAAAAAATAATCCCAATGCCATCTTGTTATGATTCGTGATTTATTCCCGATTGCTGGATGTGATAACTTTGTTGTAACCAGTTTAAATAAATAGCGGGCAAGACAAAGGGGTGTTGTAAAAAGCGGTGCGAGGATATGTCCGATGTTGACAATTAAAGATATAGAACACAAAAAATATTGACAAAAATGCGATAGTTTGTTTCATTGTTTGTGGAAAAGATATATATTTGCAGTCTGAAATCTAGAAGAAACGAAATATAATATTGAATATTAAATACTTAAAGAAAATGACAAAGGCGGACATCGTGAATGAAATTTCAAGAACCACTGGTATCGAGAAAGCTGCGGTACAAACTACAGTTGAAGCTTTTATGGAAGCAATCAAAGGTTCTGTGATTGATGGAAAAAATGTATATTTAAGAGGTTTTGGAAGTTTTGTAGTGAAAAAGAGAGCTGAGAAAACCGCTCGTAATATTTCTAAAAATGTAACGATCAAGATTCCTGAACACTTTATTCCTTCGTTCAAGCCTTCGAAGAGTTTCGTCAATCAGGTGAAAGATCAAGTAAAATAAGAAAGGAGTGAAATTATGCCAAGCGGAAAGAAAAGAAAGAGACATAAGATGGCCACTCACAAACGGAAAAAGAGACTGAGAAAGAACAGACACAAAAAGAAGTAGTCATCGTTTGTGAGTTAGAGATTATAAACCTAAGGGCTATGCCTTTAGGTTTATTTTGATTAATACATTAATTGATCAGGTAGTGAATACTGAGTTAGTCATAGATGTAAAAGCGGAAGAAGTAGTAATCGCCTTGTTAAAGGACAAGCGGTTGGTAGAGTTGACAACGGAGAAGACTAGCGTTAAATTTGCGGTAGGTGACATCTATTACGGGAAAGTGAAGAAAATCATGCCCGGTTTGAATGCCGCTTTCGTTAATGTCGGCTATGAAAAGGATGCCTTCCTGCATTACCTTGATCTCAGTCCCCAGTTTTATTCTTTGGATAGCTATATAAAGCAATGTATAGCCCGGAAGGGGATGCCTGTAGCCAAATTAAAACTGGAGCCGGAAATCAGTAAAAACGGGAAGATCGGGGACGTGCTTTCTGTCGGCCAATATGTGGCCGTGCAGGTTGCGAAAGAACCTATTTCCACCAAGGGTCCGCGCTTGACCTCCGAGTTGAGTATTGCCGGCCGCCACCTAGTTCTGATGCCTTTCTCGGAAAAGGTATCCGTGTCACAAAAGATAAAATCGGTCGAAGAACGGAAGCGTTTGAAAAGACTGATTGAAAGTATACGCCCCAAGAATTTCGGGGTGATCGTGAGAACTGTCGCCGAAGGCAAGAATGCCGAGCTATTTGACAGTGAATTAACAGAACTTGTTGAACGTTTCGAGACCGCGTTCAAACATCTTCGGGATATAGAGCCTCCCAAGCTGATTTTGGGAGAGATTGACCGAACCAGCGTTATTCTCCGGGATATATTGAATCCCTCGTTCGAGAACATTTATGTGAATGATTTAGCATTGAGTAAAGAAATTAAGCGTTATATCAGCACGATAGCTCCGGAGAAAGAAGGTATCGTTAAATTTGTGTCAACCGAGGTACCGATCTTCGATCATTTTGGGGTGGACAAGCAAATCAAGTCTTCGCTGGGACGTACCGTTTCGTTTAAAAACGGGGCATACCTCATTATAGAACACACGGAAGCTTTTCACGTGATTGACGTGAATAGTGGGAATCGTGTGAAATTGGGTGACGATCAGGAATCGAATGCCTTGGAAGTAAACTTGGCTGCAGCCGACGAGGTGGCTCGTCAGTTGCAATTGCGAGACATGGGAGGTATTATCGTGATCGATTTTATTGATATGCAACAGGCGGAAAACCGCCAGAAGTTGTTCGATAAGATGCGTTCGGCAATGGAACTCGATCGTGCCAAGCATACCATACTTCCTCTGAGTAAATTCGGATTAATGCAAATCACGCGCCAGCGGGTACGTCCGGAAATGACCGTGACGACCACGGAGACTTGTCCCGTGTGTCATGGAACCGGTAAGGCCGATGCTGCTGTTTTAGTGATTGATAAGATTGAAGATCAGCTTGAGTTCTTGGTCGAAGAGAAGAAAATCAAGAATCTGGTATTGAAAGTACACCCCTTCGTGGAGGCGTATTTGAAAAAAGGTTTCTGGTCTTTGCGTAGGAAGTGGGCTTTCAAGCACCATATCCATTTAAAGGTGGTCGGAGTTCCCTCTTTTTATATTTACGAATATAAGTTTTTTAATCGTTTTAATAGAGAAATAGAACCCGAGTAGGTGTTTTTACTTACAGTTTCGTCATTCCATCTTAAAACGATGTTAAAATAGTACCATGAATTTGTGTGAGAACAAATTATATGGTACTTTTGCGTCCACTGTGTGATAATGCATACGATTTCGAGAAGCATGCAAATTGATGTTTTATTAAATAATTTTTTATGAAAAAGAGACTATTGACGTTGATCTTTACGTTGTTCGTGGGAACCTTTTCGGTTTTCGCTCAAATGTCTGACCCGACAAGTTGGACGTTTTCACAGAAGAAAACCGGGGATAACGAATACGCTTTAACCTTTAAAGCAACCATTCAACCCGGGTGGACGGTTTACTCCATGTCAACCCCGGCAGGTGGTCCCATGCCTACATCAATTACCATTGAGAAAGTGGGAGAGGGAATCGAATTAGTGGGTACGGCCGAGGAGAGTGAACCAAGTAAAAAGCATGATGATGTTTTCGGAGTCGATGTGTGGTATTATTCAAATAATTACACCGTAACCCCAAAGATCAAAGTTACCGATCCTTCCATTACTACCGTGAAGGGAAGTGTTGAATTTCAGGCTTGTCAGGAAGGTGCTTGTGTACCGGGAGAGAAGGACTTCGCGATCGAGTTGGGTAACAAAGGTGCCGATAAAGCCACTGTTGCTGCTGCCGATGAAACGAAGGATGCAACCGAGGACGATTCCTTGTGGCTGTTCTTCTGGGTGGCTTTTGGTAGTGGATTGCTGGCAGTTGTGATGCCTTGTGTGTTCCCGATGATCCCGATGACGGTGTCATTTTTCATGCACGGTGATAGCAATAAAGCAAAAGCAAAGGCAAAAGCTATTTTCTTTGCCTTGTCTATCGTTGGTATCTATACCGCTTTAGGATTGATCATTTCGTTCTTGTTAGGACCGGGATTCATTAACTGGTTGAGTACGAACTGGCTGCCTAATATTTGTTTCTTCATTATATTCATGATCTTCGCTGCATCCTTCTTTGGTGCGTTTGAGATCGTGTTGCCGTCTTGGTTGGTAAATAAATCGGACAAACAAGCTGATAAAGGTGGTTACATTGGAGCTTTCTTCATGGCATTCACGTTAGTATTGGTGTCATTCTCTTGTACCGCCCCGATCGTTGGAACTGTGTTGGTAGAGGCTGCACGCGGATCTGTATTACGCCCGATCATCGGTATGTTAGGATTCTCTATCGCCGTGGCATTGCCTTTCGGATTCTTCTCTTTCTTCCCTTCAAAATTAAGCAATCTACCGAAATCAGGAGGTTGGTTAAATGCGGTGAAAGTTGTATTAGGATTCGTGGAGGTTGCCCTTGGATTCAAGTTCTTGATGGTAGCAGACCAGACTTACCACTGGGGATTGTTAGACCGTGAGGTTTACATCGCTATCTGGGTAGCAGTGTTCACGTTACAAGCATTGTACTTGATGGGTAAAATCAAATTCGCTCACGATAGCGACTTGCCATATATCGGAGTACCTCGTTTGGTGATGATTATTATTACCATGTCATTCGTGATCTATTTGATCCCGGGTATGTTCGGGGCACCGTTGAAAGCTTTGGCCGGATATTTCCCGCCACAAGAAACGATAGACTTCGATATTAACCGTATTGTGCGTGACAACGCGAAAGAGATCATGAAGAGTGGCGTGCAGGTGGGTGGAACACAAGGTGCCGCTAGCGCCGCATCCAACGAACCTGTGAAATACTCTGATTTCTTGCACTTGCCCCACGGGTTGGATGGTTATTTCGATTACGATCAGGCATTGAAAGCCGCACAAGCTCAAGATAAACCCTTGTTTATTGACTTCACCGGTCACGGTTGTGTGAACTGTCGTGAGATGGAACAAAGCGTTTGGTCTGATCCTCGTGTGCTTGAAATGCTGAAGAATGATTATATCATCGTGGCTCTTTACGTGGACGATAAGACTAAATTACCGGCAGAAGAGGTTTATGTGTCAGAGTATGACGGAAAGAAGAAAAACACGCTTGGAAAGAAGAATACAGACTTCCAGATCAAGCAATTCGAGTCGAACGCTCAACCGAACTATATCTTGTTAGATAGCCGTAAAGGTAACGAGAAAGTATTGAAACCGCATGTATTACAACCCGCCAGAGGTTATAATAAAGATCGGGATGCTTTCGTGAAATTCTTGCAAGACGGTTTGAAAGAGTATAAAGCTCGTGCCGGAAAGTAATTTATCGAATTGATCAGATATTTGAAAGCCACCTTTTTCGAGGTGGCTTTCGATTTATATACTTTAGATATTGCGGGTTTTCCCGTTAACGGTCAATTTGCCCACTTGTAACAAGGACGGGAGGCAGAATGATATAACCCCGATAGCTAATATCACGAGTCCACCAATAACGAACGTGTTTGTAATCCCCACGTGATCGGCAATAAACCCGGTACTCATTAATCCGAGCATGGAGGGGAGCATACTAAGGCTCATGTATATGGAAAATACTCGTCCGAGTATTGCCGGGTTGATTTTCGTCTGGATAACGGCAGTGAACGAGGCAAAGTATAATGACCCGATCACGCCTTCAAATGCGGTAAACACGACGAACCAAACAAAGGCATTGGGAGATAGTAGGCCAGACGCCGTGAATCCGGCTCCCAAGAGGATATATGTCAGGTTGATCAGCGTGATTTTGTTGATCTTGTATTGTTTGATACTCAAGGCAACTCCCCCCAATAGGGCCCCGACTCCCCAAATGGCTTCAATCAGACTCATTTGGAAAGCATCTCCCGAAAAGTGATTTAGGGTCATTAAAGGGAAAAGTACGCTGACTGGCATGATAAAAAATGTGGCTATGATCGAGAGTATTAATAATAATGGCATTCCCCGGTGGCTGACTACCTCCCATTGAGCCTCTTTTAAGTCTTGAAGGACATTGTTTTCTCCCGCGTGTTCACCGGGTGGTGGGTTCGGTATTTTGACGAAAGCCAGCGAGGTACAGGCGAGTATGGCTCCGATCACGTCGAGCATAAGCACGACAGGCATGGCCAGCGTGGTAATGGCTAGGGCGCCTAAAGCTGGTCCGGCTATATTACAGGCAGAATTGATCATCTGGTTGATCCCGGCGATTCGTAATAATTGAGATTCTGGAGCGAGTAACGGGATAGATGCTTGCATCGAAGGAGCATGGAAAGCCGAACCTATCGATCGGAGTGCCAACAATAGATAGATTTGCCAAACTTCCGCTTGTTCGAAATAAAATAAAAAGGCTAGAATAAGTGTGCAGAAAGCAATGAAACTGTCAGACAGGATCATGATTTTCTTCCTGCTCCACCGATCAATAAATACTCCGGAGAACATACCTAAGATGCCTTGCGGTAACATGGCGGCAATCGTGGCGAAAGCCAAAGTTTCTGCCGATTTAGTTTCAAAGGTTAGCCATAAAATGATGGCAAAATTAACGAGAGAACTGGTCAGTATGGAGAAAAACTGTCCTGTCCATATAATTGCGAATACCTTTTTCCAGTTATTCATGGTAATTTATTAAAAGTGAGAAAACAATACCTTGATACTTCCCGGTTAGGAGGAAAGTTTTAAAAAAGTCCGGAGAAATTTTTCCGGGATTAAATTAGGCACGAACCCGATACGGAATGCCCATGATGAAGTTTTGAAATCTCATAAATGGTATTGTATGTAATTTCTACAAATATATGAATCTGTAAAGAATAATCCTAAAAAATAATCGAAAATATTAAGAGGTGTATGTGATTGTGTATAATTGCCGTGATACGAATAGATTATTTTTCTACCTTTGTACGAGTTGCGTGTCTGTGAAGGCCGAATAGAATGATAATTCGTGTAAAATCTTGATTCATGGAAAGTAATCCTCAACTGGAATTGGCATATGACTTTTTGGAATATACGGGAGTGAACGTGTTTCTTACAGGAAAAGCGGGAACGGGAAAAACTACGTTTCTGCGGGAATTGAAACGGAGATCACCCAAAAGGATGATTGTGGTTGCTCCCACGGGAGTGGCGGCAATTAACGCGGGGGGGGTGACGATTCACTCTTTCTTCCAGTTGCCGTTCGGGCCATACGTGCCGGGAAGTACGGATACGGTGGATCGAGGTGAAAAATTGCAATACACGCACAAGTTCAACCGGGAAAAGATCAATATTATCAAGACGATTGATTTGCTGGTGATTGACGAGATCAGTATGGTACGGGCAGATTTGCTGGATGCGGTGGATGATATGTTGCGTCGTTACCGCTCCAAGAGCGAGCCTTTCGGTGGGGTGCAGTTGTTGTTGATCGGTGATTTGCAGCAGTTGGCTCCCGTGGTGAAAGAGGACGAGTGGGCGTTGTTGAAACAGCATTACGCATCGGCGTTCTTTTTCCATAGTAAGGCTCTGGCAGCAACCCGCTACGTGGCGATCGAGTTGAAACACGTTTACAGGCAACAAGATCGGGAATTCGTGGACTTGTTGAACCGGGTACGGGAGAACCGGGTGGATGCCGCAGTGTTGGGGATGTTGAACCGGAGGTATGTACCGGGCTTCAAGCCTTCGGATGACGAGGGGTATATCACGTTGACAACACATAATCATCAAGCACAAAGGATTAACGACGTGAAAATGGCAGAATTATCCACTAGGGCTTATTCGTTCAAGGCAGAAGTGAAGGATAATTTCCCCACTTATTCTTATCCCACGGAGGAGACGTTGGTGCTGAAACAAGGGGCGCAGGTGATGTTCGTGAAAAATGATTCATCGCCGGAAAAGCGTTATTATAATGGGAAAATCGGTAAGATCACGGCTATTAATGACCGTTCCATCGAGGTGGTAGGAAAAGAGGATGGCCTGAAGATTCAGGTGACCCCGGAGGAATGGACGAACACGAGATACACGTTAGACGAGGAGACTCGGGAGATCACAGAGACGGTGGAGGGAACCTTTAAGCAATACCCGTTGAAAACGGCGTGGGCGATTACGATTCATAAAAGCCAAGGATTGACGTTTGAACGGGCGATCGTGGATGCCAATGCAGCATTTGCTCACGGGCAGGTGTACGTGGCATTGAGTCGTTGCAAGACGTTCGAGGGACTTGTGTTAAGTTCCCCGGTAACCGTGCGTTCGCTGGTGAGTGACGGGGCAATAGATGAATTCGTGCGGGAGGCGGAACAGAAGGAGCCGAATAAGGAGGAATTGCAACAGGCCCGGCAGTCTTATTTCAGGGAGTTGTTACTGGAACAATTCGATTACGAGACGATCCGGTGGAGGTTACATTATTTGTACCGGGTGTTGGATGAGCAGTTGCGTCGGTTGTATCCCGATTGGGTGGAACGTTACCGGGTGGCGGGAGCCAAGTGTGCGGAGGAATTGTTGGCGGTGGCGGAACGGTTTCAGAACCAGTTGGAACGGTTGATGCCGGAAGAAGGGAATTACGAGGCGGACCCGGTGATCGCGGACCGGGTGAAGAAGGGGGCGGAATATTTCCGGGAACATACGATGTCTATTTTTGGAAAATTCTTGGAAGAGGCTATTCCGGAGATTGATAACAAGGAGGTGAGGAAGTTGGTGGAACAAAATATGGAACGTTTTCGGGGAGAGGTGAACTTGAAACTTGAAACGTTGAAAGTGATCGGGAACGGTTTTTCTGTAAAAGATTATTTACGGGCGAAGGCGAAGGCGTTAATTGATGCCCCGAAGGTGAAGATTAAGGCGAAACGTGCCGGAGCGGAGAAAGTGGAGATTTCTCCTGATATATTACATTCGAAGTTATATGAGACTCTTCGTGCTTGGAGGAACAAAGAGGCTGAACGATTGAAATTGCCCGTGTACACGGTATTGCAGCAGAAAGCTTTGTTGGGAATCAGTAACACGCTACCCACGAATTCAAAGGAATTGCTGGCAGTTCCCGGAGTTGGGAAAAAGATCGTGGAACGTTACGGGGCTGTGTTACTGGATATGGTGGATGAGTTCCGCTTTCAACAGAAGTAAGGATATAGATAAAGAGCCAAGTTCGATCATTATTTTATAGCGTATTTCTATATTTCCGGGATTTTTACGTAATTCTGGAAAGTTTTTCTTATTGCCTTAGAATAAGAGCTTTGGGTAGATTATCCGATTTTGAGGTAATGATTTAGCAACCGTTATATTTGCAGCATTCTGCTTTAGTTTGCTTGTTTCAGATCCTTTTGTCCTCGTTTGGCACAAACGATAATACTTTATTTTTGATAGAGCCACTAATTACCTAATAAAATTATGTACCTTTGCAGCCATATTTAAGAAGATGTCGCAATGAATAGGATAAGAGAAGTCTTGATTGAGAAAGGCATTAGTCAAACCGAATTGGCTAAACGGCTTGGAAAAGGTTTCAATATGGTTAATCTATACGCCACGAATAGAGTGCAACCGCCAATATCTGTTTTATACAAGATAGCCGAGATACTGAATGTAGATGTGCGAACACTTCTTATACCAAACAAGATAACGGAATAAAAACATATGGCCAAGAAAGAAGTTAAGACAGACTTGTGGGTTTATGAATTATTGAAAGAGGCTAATATCAGTCTTACTGCTCAAGGTTGCGACATCAAAGAAATTGATGAAGCCTTAAAAACTGCATCCAAGTCTCAGACAGGCAACTCTGGCTATCCCGAGTATTGTGGAGTGGTGAAAGACTTTATACTTGTCATTGAGGATAAGGCTTCACTCGATAAGCACTTATACAAGGATGAAAAGGCTCTTATTGCGCAGGATGTAAAAGCGGTAAGAGATTATGCTGTAAACGGGGCATTGTTTTATGCAAGACACTTGGCAGCAAAGACCTCTTATAATAAGGTGCTGGCAATCGGGGTATCGGGAGATGAAAAGCATCATCGTATCACACCGATTTTCGTGAATGAACGGGATGATTACCAAGAGTTACCCGATGTGGAAACATTCATATCGTTTAACGAGAGCAATATAGACGAGTTCTATCTGAAAGAGATACTCCACGAAGAAACGGATGTTGAAAAAACTACCGCTGAAATATTGAAAGATGCGGCAGAACTCCATGAATATTTACGCACATACGGACAATTAACAACAGAGCAGAAGCCATTGGTAGTTTCTGGAATTATGCTGGCTTTACGTGAGATAGATTATAAGACTTTCTCTATTGACTCTCTTATCGGTGATAAGGTAGTAACTGACGGTCAAAAGATTTATGACGCAATAAAGAGCAACTTGCAACGTGCCAATGTAACACCCGACACAAAAAGAGAAAAGCTACTTAGCCAATTCTCCGTAATCAAGGATACTCCCAAAATCAATGAGATAGAAGGGAAATTAGGGAAAACTCCTTTGAAACATTATACAGAGTTCTTGCATAAAAGCATTTTCCAAAATATCAAATATCATAATTCAGCGGAAGACTACCTCGGTAGATTTTACGGAGAGTTTATGTCTTATTCGGGTGGTGATGGACAGACTTTGGGAATAGTGCTTACTCCTAAACATATTACCGAATTATTCTGTGAATTAGCCCAACTCAAACCGACAGACAAGGTGCTTGACCCATGTTGCGGAACGGCTGGTTTTCTTATTGCCGCCATGCACAAAATGGTCAAGATGACAAACGATGAAAGCCAACGTCGAAGCATAAAACGTGACCAATTGCTTGGAATAGAGCAACAGCCCTATATGTTTACTATTGCGACTACAAATATGATACTGCGTGGCGATGGTAAGAGCAACCTGCACAATTTGGATTTCCTTAAACAGAACCCTAATCAAATTCAATTGAAAGGCTGCACGGTTGGCATGATGAATCCGCCCTATTCACAGGGTACTAAGCAAGACCCTGACCAATATGAGATAAGTTTCACCGAACATTTGCTTGATTCTCTTGCTGGGGGTGCGAGAGCGGTTGTAATCATACCGCAATCATCGGTTACTGGCAAGAGCAAGGAAGAACAAAACATCAAGAATAACATATTGAAACACCACACTTTAGAGGGTGTGATTACGTTGAATAAGAACACATTTTATGGTGTGGGCACTAATCCCTGTATAGCAGTGTTTACGGCAGGCATACCTCATGATAAAAAACATTTGTGCAAGTTTATCAATTTCGAAGATGATGGCTTCGTGGTAAGCAAACATATTGGTTTGGAAGAAACGGTAAGTGCTAAGGACAAACGGCAACATTTGTTAGATGTATGGTTTAACCGAATCGAATCGGAAACGAAATTCTGTGTAGAGACAGCTATTGAAGCAGATGATGAATGGCTTCATGCGTTTTACTACTTTAATGATGAAATACCAACTGAAAAGGATTTCGAGAACACAATGGCAGACTATCTAACATTTGAGTTCAACATGATAACTCATGGAAGAGGTTACTTGTTTGAAGATACTGATTCTAAAAAAGAAAAGAAGCTGTGAGAAATTTTGAAAATATAGATTGGAAGGATTTTTACTTGACGGAATTCTTTTGTCCCGAAAAAGGGAATCAAAACAATATGGCTTCATTGGCAGTTGGTCATATTCCATTGGTCTCTGCGAAAAAATGCGATAACGGTTATAAAGACTTCGTAATGCCTAATCGCAAAAAGCTATTTCAAGGAAACATCATTACATTGAATAATGATGGTGATGGAGGAGCTGGTATAGCATACTATCAGCCATATACAATGGCATTAGATAGTCATGTAACCGCGCTTATTCCACTAACACCATTAAGTAGATATGTACTTCTTTTTGTTGCAATGTGTATCACAAAGCAACGAAACCGATTTGGACATGGATATTCTTTGAATAGCAACAGATTAAGGTCTTTCAAATTAATGCTTCCACTAAATAAAGAAGCGACTGCCCCTGATTGGCAATTTATGGAAGACTATATGAAGCAAAAAGAACAACAAATATTGAAACCTACAATAGATAAGTTATGCAAACAACTAATAACAAACAATATAATAGGGGGGTAAACTCTCTCATTATCAGTGGAAAGCATTTGATTTTACAGATGTATTCACGGAAATACAGCGTGGTAAACGCCTTAAAAAAGCAGACCATCAGGATGGAAATACTCCCTATGTTTCATCCACATCTCTTAACAATGGAGTGAATTGTTTCATTGGAAATTCAAGCGGCATAGGCATAAAAATTTTTTCTGATTGCATTACAATTGCCAATAGCGATAGTGTGGGAAGTGCATTTTTTCACAAGTATTCATTTGTTGCCAGCGACCACGTAACGCAATTAAAACGAAATGGACTTGATAAATATGCTTATCTATTCATGCTTCCAATTATTAGCAGACTTTCTGAAAAATATAGTTTTAACAGAGAGATAAATGATGAGCGTATTAAAAGAGAAAAACTTATGCTCCCGATAAATGATGATGGTGATATAGATTTTGCTTTTATGTCAGCTTTCATGCGTGATGTGGAGAAAGATATTCTTGGTACTACCCTAAGAACATTTGAAAATAGATTAAATGTTAATGAAAGCAAAATGGGAGGGAGATGGAAGAATTACATCTTGCGTGATTTGTTCCCTATTCTTGTCGCTGGAAAATCGAAAGGACTTAACCACATCGAAAAATCAGATAGTGGTATTAGCTATCTTGGTGCAACTAATCAAAATAATGGTGTGTTGTGCTTTGTTGAACCTAACGCTAATGCCATACAAAAAGGGAATTGTATTGCGTTTGTTCGTAATGGTGAGGGGTCAATGGGATATTCCGTATATAAAGCTGAAAATTTTATTGCCACTTCAGACATGACCTTAGGATATAACCAATATCTCAATAAATATAACGGTACTTTCATTACTACTATTGCTGACCGTATTAGAGGAAAATACAATTTCGGTTATAAAAGAAGTGCTGGGCGGTTAGCCAAAGAGGTTTTGACATTGCCTGCCGATAACAACGGAAATCCGAATTGGGAATATATGGAACAATATATGAGGAATATTGAGAGTAAACAGATTTACGCCTATCTTAAATGTATTACAACAAAGCGGGAGAGGTAAAAGCTCTCCCGCTTTGTTGTTATGATGTCGTTAAAACTTATCCGTAGTTCTGTTTGTTTTTTCATATCAATTACCTTCTTTTGTATATGCATTTTATGACTAAATACACGTGATGATGAATGGTATTATCGTGGGAATCGGAGAGGTTCTTTGGGATGTGTTTCCGGAAGGAAAAAGGATTGGCGGGGCTCCTGCTAATTTTGCTTATCATATGTCGCAATTCGGTTTTGATAGCCGGGTGGTGAGTGCTGTGGGGGAAGATGTGTTGGGAGATGAGATTCTGGAAAATTTTAACGGGAAGGGGCTACGCTATTGGGTGGAACGGGTGCCTTTCCCGACGGGTATCGTTGAAGTTACGCTGGATGGAGAGGGGATTCCTTGTTACGAAATAAAACAGGGCGTGGCGTGGGATAACGTGCCGTACACCCTAGAACTTGATCGATTGGCTTGTCAGGTTCGTTGTGTTTGTTTTGGGTCTCTGGCGCAACGGAATGTGGTAACTCGTACAACGTTGAACCGATTTTTGGAGGCTATGTCCGGGGAGGTGTATAAAGTTTTTGATATAAATCTTCGTCAACATTTTTACACGGTAGAGGTTTTAAAAGATTCTTTGACCCGGTGTAATATATTGAAGTTGAATGATGAAGAATTGGTTATTTTATCCGATTTATTAGAATTGTCGGAAGAATCGGTAGAAAAGAGGTGTAGGGAGATGATGGATCGGTTTGATCTGGAGGTGTTGATACTTACGTGTGGGGTGCAGGGAAGTTACGTGTTTGCGGGTGATATACGGTCATTTCTGGATACCCCTCATGTGAAGGTGGCAGACACGGTGGGAGCTGGGGATTCTTTCACGGCAGCATTTTGTGCTGCGGTTTTGAAAGGGAGATCAATGGTTGAGGCTCATCGTTTTGCCGTGGAGGTTTCCGCTTTTGTTTGTAGTCAGACGGGGGCAATGCCAATGTTGCCCGATGAGTTGAAAAGGTGGCTTTAATTCTGTCAGAATAACGAGGGATCACGTCTGAGGCTACACATGGCTCGATCTTTTATGATGTCGTCATCGTTTACCTGTCCAATGAGTTTCGGGGAGGCGGGATCATGCTTTTGTAGGTTACG
>ULVU01009979.1_pt1 | contig 14817 bp, 10 predicted proteins | sample 1959731 | NCBI WGS metagenome assembly ULVU01 (sample SAMEA4835794, study PRJEB28245) | human gut metagenome | biome: gut microbiome; material: fecal sample | place: Denmark | collected 2008 | reverse complement strand
TTATGTTTTCCCAGATTTGTTGCTCAATTTGTATTCAAATTTTACTATAAAACTTGTGAACAGTTCTACCGTCATTTTGGAATATATGAGAAAAGGACGAACTCATCTTCTAAAATGAATTCGTCCTTTAAGGCACAGTTATTAGGTTGTTTCAATACATCTCATAGGTTATTCAGTATTATTGGGTAATTTTTTGATGTACTATTTCAGGAAGAAAAACCCTTTTATTCTTCTGCAAAAAGTTTCTGCTTCCGCTCAATCATCTCATCAATTCTCTCGATATACTGCGCTACATCCTTGACATTCTCGCATCTTTCGATCCGATGAGTGCCGTCCGGATTTGGCTCATTCCAGACACGTTTTGTCGAAGCTCCCGCTCCACACGCCACGATAGTCTGTTTCTCCTCCATGATCAGAATGTTATAAATTCCTGCTTTCCCCGGACTTGCGTAACCGACATTTTCCAGATTGCCAGCCATGCTCTTCTGGCGATACAGATAATATGGTTCTAACCCCATCTCCTTTGCATATTCTGCGGTGAGGTTCATATGCTCTGTGGTGTTGACCATCTTGTAATCTTTATAATCTTCCTTAAACATGTTAAGCCGTGCCGCCCGCTTTAATGCAAGTGAATGCACGGTAAGATTATCCGGTTTTAACGCTTTTACCTGCTCTAAGGTATCCCTGACATCCTCAAGGCTTTCCTCCGGCAGTCCCATGATAAGATCCATGTTGATATCATCGAATCCAAGCTCTCTCGCAAGCTGAAAACTCTCCACGGTCTGTGCCACGGTATGTCTGCGCCCGATGATTTTTAATGTCTCATCTTTCATCGTCTGCGGATTGATGGAAATTCTTGTGATGTCCCATTTTTTCAACGTTTCTAATTTTTCTCTTGTGATGCTGTCCGGACGTCCGGCTTCCACTGTAAACTCCAGACAGTGTGACAGATCAAAGCTGCATCGGATCTTACGGATCAGCCGGTCAAGCTGATATGGCTCCAGTGTTGTCGGTGTGCCCCCTCCAATGTAGATGGAATTCAGATGTTTTTTTCCAAATTTTACTGCAACATAATCCAGTTCTTTTTCCAAAGCATCCAGATAGCTGTCCACTTTCTGTCTCCAGCTCACTAATGGGTAGGATGTAAATGAACAATACAGGCAGGTTGTCGGACAGAATGGGATTCCGATATAAAGACTGTAGCCGTTCTCGTAATCGATCTTTTTTAAGATTTCAAGCTCACGCTCTGCGATATCAATGGAAAGATCGATTTTCTCATCGGATGCAAAGTACGTTTTTTGCATGTAGGTTCTGATCTCTTCCTCCGTTTTTCCTTCCTCTAAAAATTTCATCGGGATTTTCGTTGGCCGGATTCCTGTCAAAGTTCCCCACGGAAGCTTTTTGCCCGTGATCTCTGATAATATCTGATAAAAATTCTGTTTCAATTCGTTTTTCGTTTCCGTGCGGTCTGAAAAATCTACCGGAAAACTTCGGTCTTGATTTTCCTGATTTTTTCCCTTCCACTCAATTTTTATCTGCTGTGGCTCATACACCACCTGAAACTGTAAGGTGATCTCTTCCTCATATTTTTTATCTTCTGCCGTTGCACTCACATTTTTCTCCGGGAAAAATGCTTTGATGAGGGAATGGATATCATACTCAAATTCCGGCTTGCTTAACTTTGCTAATATCATGCTTTCCTCCTACAAATATGGATTGTACATCCGCTCTGTTCCGATCGTTGTCATATCTCCATGCCCTGTATACACGGCGGTCTCATCAGGAAGCGGCATGAGTTTTTCCCGGATCGCATGGATCAGCTGGGATGCACTTCCCTTCGGGAAATCAGTCCTTCCAATAGAAGTCTGAAAGAGACTGTCTCCGCTGAATAACGTGTTCTGATATGGGAAATAATAGCAGCAGCCTCCTACCGTATGTCCCGGTGTTAAAAATACCCGTATATGAAATCCTGCAAGATCTATTTCCTGCTCATCTTTTAAATATTCATCGGCATAGAACACAAGCTCGCTTCCCTGCCATCCGCTCAGATTCAACTGCGGATTTTCCAGTGTCTCTTTTTCTTTTTCCTGCGCGTATATTTTTATATGCAAAAGCTGCGCCAGCTCCCCTGCCCCTGTCGCATGGTCAAAATGTCCATGTGTCAGAAGAATTGCCACAGGTTTCAATCCCTGCTCTTTCACTTTCTCTGCAAGCTGTTTTGCACTTGCACCCGGATCAATGATCAGTACTTCTTTTGTGTCATCATTGATTGCAAAATAGCAATTGGTCTGTACCGGACCTACTACATATGTCTGTATACTTAATGGTGCCATATTTCTCTTCCTCCATAAAAAGATGAAAGAAACCACCTGAGCCAGATCAGCCGGTGGTTCTCTCAATATCAATAATACTGTCTATCTGACGAAGCTTGTCGATCACGCTCGTCAGCTCTGCTTTTCCTTTTGTGTTAAATGAAATATCAATGGTTGCGATTCCCTGCTTACTCGTCTTGGAATGGATTGCATTGATATCAATCTCACGCTCTGTAAAGGCTCTTGTAATATCAACGAGAAGCCCCGTACGGTTATTGCAGAATACTTTGATCTCTGCCAGATAAAGACCGGAACTGCCGGATTCTTCATCATGCTGCCACTCTGCATCGATGAGACGTTCTCTCTCCATATCTGAAAGATTGATGATGTTGATGCAATCCGTCCGGTGAATGGAAACACCACGCCCTCTTGTCACAAATCCTACGATCTCGTCCCCCGGAACCGGACTGCAGCATTTTGAAAAATGGACTGCCACGTCATAAAGTCCCTTTACAATGATACCGCTCTTTGATTTTTTCTCCGGGACTTTTTCTTTATTTTCGGAGATTGTCTCAAGAACTTCCTCGTCTGTAATACGTGCAAGGTGGTCTTTCTTATATTCCTCGTACATGCGGTTTACGATCTGACCTTCTTTTAAACCGCCATGACCAACGGTTGCAAGGCAGGAATTCCAGTCGTGAAAACCATACTTTCGCATGATTTTATCCTGATACTCTGGTCTGTTGATATCGGAAAGGTTGATCCCTTTTGATTTACAACAGGATGCAAGCAGCTCTTTTCCTCTTATGATATTTTCTTCCTTCAACTCACTTCGGAACCACTGATTGATCTTATTCTTTGCCTGCGTGCTCTTTACAATATTCAGCCAGTCGCGGCTTGGTCCCTTGGAATTCTGAGAAGTCAATACCTCGATCCTGTCACCATTCTGGATCACATAATCAATCGGAACAAGCTTTCCGTTGACTTTGGCTCCGATCATTTTATTTCCGACCGCCGAATGGATGCTGTACGCAAAATCAATTGGCGTAGAACCGTTTGGCAGGTTTTTTACATCTCCTGTCGGTGTGAAGCAGAAAACCGTATCCGAAAACAGGTCGAGATCACTTTTTAACAGGCTCATAAACTCCTTGTTATCGGACATATCCCTCTGCCACTCTAAAATCTGTCTCAGCCAGCTTAACTTCTCTTCCTCGGTAACGGTCATTGGTGCTGCAGCACCGCCATTATTGCTTGCCTCTTTGTATTTCCAGTGAGCGGCGATACCATACTCAGCAGTGCGGTGCATCTCATAGGTACGGATCTGGATCTCGAACGGCTGTCCGGTCGGTCCGATCAATGTCGTGTGAAGTGACTGATACATGTTCGGTTTTGGCATGGCAATGTAATCTTTGAACCGGCCAGGGATCGGTTTATACATCTCATGGATGACACCAAGTGCCGCATAACAGTCTTTTACGGAATCCACGATAATACGGATCGCAAACAGATCATAAATCTGATCCAGCGTTTTATCCTGATTCTTCATTTTCTTATAAATACTGAAAAAATGCTTTGCCCGCCCATCGATCTGCGCCGGAATTCCGGCTTCGTGGATATGTTTTTTTACCTCTTCCACAAGACTCTGGACATAATCATCCCTGACACTTTTTCTCTGGGCGATCTGATGAACCAGATCATAGTATGCTTCTGGCTCTAAATATTTTAAAGACAGATCGTCTAATTCGATCTTAATTTTGGAAATACCAAGACGCTGGGCAATCGGCGCATAGATATCCATTGTCTCGCGCGCTTTTTCCTTCTGTTTCTCCGGCGTCATGTATTTCAGTGTCCGCATATTATGTAGGCGGTCTGCCAGTTTGATCAGGATCACACGGATATCCTTTGCCATGGCAAGGAACATTTTTCTTAAATTCTCTGCCTGAACTTCCACCTTATCCGCATCGTAGGACAACTGTCCTAATTTTGTGACACCATCTACCAGCAGTGCAACCTCTGCACCAAACTCCTGCCTGATCTCCTCATCGGTCATAACGGTATCTTCCACCACATCATGCAAAAGTCCCGCTACGATTGTCTCCTTATCAAGCTCTAACTCTGCCAAAATAATCGCAACGCACAATGGATGGATGATATACGGTTCTCCCGATTTTCTTACCTGCCCCTTATGTGCCTCGTATGCAATGTTGTATGCCTTCTCTATCAGACTGATATCCGTAGATGGATGATACTTACGGACACTGGCGATCAATTCCTGATATAATTTTTCGGGACTCTCAAACTCCTTCATTGGTTTGATACTATTGTCCTCTTCTTTTACGATTTTCTCTAATTCTTCTGATGAAAGTTCTGCCATGTAGATCACCCACTTTATCTATGCTTTTGTGTATAATATATGATTATATTTTATTTTCTATCAAAAATCAACGCTTAAACTTTGCATCCGGCTTCCATCACCATTCTATCTGATAATCTGACATCAGGACGCCGTCTATTTCCCGGTCACCGCAATATGAAAAACCTAATTTTATGGCAAGTTTTTCAGAAAGAGCATTTTCTTTTTGAATCAGACAGTGCAAGAGATGTACCTGCAGCTCCTCTCCTGCATATTGCATGATCGCCTGACAGACTTCATAGGCATAACCCTGATGTTGAAAGGATGTCCGGATCGCATACCCCAATTCCATATCTCCATTTAACTCTTCCCGATGTTCCACACCAGCCCTGCCGATCAGTGTGCCCGTTTTTTTCTCAAAAACGAGCCATATTCCATATCCGTAAAAACGATACATATTTTCGATATAGGCTTTCTGATATTCCAGCTCTTCCTCATATTCATATAACCCCTCCATATAATCGGTCATTCCGGGTTCTGCATACATGGAAAAAAGGTCATCCAGATCAGAAAGTTCCAGTTCTCTCACAATACAGCGTTCCGTCTCCAGAATCGTCCATGGAATGTTGAAATGTCTCTCATACACACGCTGTAAAAACGTCATATCGACTTCCTCGAACCCCTCGACGACCATATCGGCATGAAGAAATGTATCCGTTTCCAGCTTCTGATAGGCAATCGCCGGGACATCCACATCTCTGGCAAGGTCTAAAAGAGACTGATTCGAAGATAGAAAAATGATATCTCTGCTCCGCTTCTCTGACAGCTGATGAAAGGCTTCCTCTTTTTTCATTAATACAAATGTAGTTTGTTTGATCCCTGCAAGATTTTCTCTTAACAAAGAAACTTCCCGCTCCGGTATCTGCGACACCCATATCTGTTTTGGATACTCTTTCTTATTATAATATGGCAAACCTGTTCTCCTCATTGATTGTTATGCACAAAACAACCGGTATCTGAACAGATACCGGTCATTCTTTTAAAACCCATGAATTAATATGCAATATTTACATCGACATTTCCCTTGATTCCTGGAACACTTCCCTTGGAAGAATACTGCCACATGTTATATTTTCCTTTGTAATTGCAGGTTGTGTTGTACTGTGCAACCCAGATAAAGTAGTTACTGAATGCAGATGCATCAATTTTATTGTTGTACCAGCTCTTGCTTGCGTAAACACCTGCTTTTCTTCCACCGTTTGCAATGGTCTTACAGAACGCAGCCACGCATGCTGTTCTGGTGCCTTTATCTAATCCGTTGGCACGTGCTGCTCCGCTTCCGTTCTCTGTATCGACGAAGATCGGGTAAGACAGATTGTATCCAGAGCATAAGGTCAATGCCATACTTGCTTCCTCAACAGCTTCTGCCTCAGTTGTAGCCTGTGTGAAGAAGTAAACACCAACGTTAATGCCGTTTGCAGTTGCACCCTGAATATTTTTCTTGAAGCAGGAATCCTCTACTAATGCTCCTGTCTGTGATCCGCGGTAACCGACACGGATAATTGCAAAATTGATACCTGCCGCCTTTACAGATGCCCAGTCGATATTTCCCTGATGGCTGGATACATCAATACCGTTCTTTCCGGAGCCCTGCTGTAATGCTCCATCACTTCCGAAGTTGTAAGAGATACCGCTGATCACCTGACTTCCTGTTACACGCTGATGGTTGCTGGTATAGTAATATACTTTTCCATCAATGGTCTGCCATCCGGTGTAAACCGGCTCGGTGTAGTAAGTTCCGTTTGCATTGTAATCTGCCACGGTTGCTGGTTTTTTACACTCGGAATCTTTGTAAAGAGTTCTACCGGATTTATCTTTTAACTGGGTTGTTGTATTTCCAGTAAAATCATTGACTGTAACTGTACATGTGATTTTCTTGTCACTTGCGGTTGTCTTGGTATCACCCGGTTTTGATAAGTATGTGATCGTACCTGTTACAGTTGCACTTCCTTTTCCAACTGCTGTCAGTGTACATCCTGTTTTCGCTCCATTGGATACCTTTACAACTTTTTCGTCGCTACTAGCCCATGTAATATTTGTGATAATATTGCCCGCGTCTGTCAATGTTGCTGTGAGACCAATTGTATTTGCATTATTAATAGTGCTGTTATATAAAGCTGCCGTCTGTGGTACTGTGACAGATGCACTGGCTGCGGCTGCTGCTTTTACCCAGTTTAATGTGTATGCTGTTGTGCCTGCTGCCACTTTGATCTTCGTGGAACCTTCTGCCAGTTTATATCCCTGTGCTTCATAAGAAGATGCCTGTATCTCAGTAGCAGTAACATCTACTGTGATATCTTCACTTTTGGATTCTTCTGCTTTTGTCTTTCCATCAGCTTGAAAGAAATTATGTGTTACCTTATAAGTAACCTTATCTGCTGCTGTTGCAACCCATTTAACGGTATATTCTGCACCATCCTGAATGGTAAAGGTTGTACCATTGGAAGCTTTATATCCGTCATATGTTTTTGCAGATGACACCGTTTTCGCATCCTTTGCAACAGTTACTGTCTCTTTTTCATCTGCTTTGTCTGCTTTTGTTTTTCCATCGTTTTTATAAAACATATGGACAATGGTAATTTCATATTTATCTGGTTTCGTATCATCCGGCTTTGTCTCTGTACCATCTGTTTTGTCTCCAGGTGTTCCATTCTGATCACCGCCAGTTCCCTGACCGCCTTCACTCGGTGTTGTCGTTTCCGATGGTGTTGTTGTTTCTGATGATTTTGGTGTTGTTGTTTCTGATGATTTTGGTGTTGCTGTTTCCGATGATGTCTCGGATGATGTAATCACACCAGATGATTCCGTTCCTGTAGCATGGTATCCCACACGTTTTGCGGAAGCCGTCACTGCTGCCTGTGCAATGTCCACTTTTGTTGATCCACCAACAGAAGCTTTCGGGAAATTGGAAGTATCCACATCTCCTGCTCCGACTTTGGATGGCGTACAGGTGCTGTCAACTGTTTCCACTGTATCCTGAATAACAGCCTCCACCTCAACATTATCTACCTCTGCATCCTCTGCCGGTGCTACTTCTGCTGCGGATTTAATCTCGTCTTTGACATCTACCTTGGTGTATTCAATCTTATCCTTAACCGTTAATTTGTAAGAATTCTCTTTTGAGATATATCCGTCAATCTCATTCAAAGAGACATCATATTTTCCGGCATCAATACTTTTAATGTAAATAATACCATCTTTATCATCATCCGAATATGTAGTTGATTTTGCCTTCTTCTTGTCTGCCTTGATCGTGATCTCAAAAGGCTGTCCCTTTACATTTTTCGAGGACTCGTCCTGAATCTTGATCTTCAGATCCTTCTCAATAGAACTTCCGACCAATGTAACAGTTTCCGGTTCTGCCGCCTCTGTCTCTTCCGTGACAACCTCTTCAACTGCCACAACTTCTTCCGTCGGTTCTTCTGCCACCTCTGTACTTATCACAACATCCGCCACAATTGGTTCCGGCTGATGAAAATGGTCATATAAGAAATATCCTCCTGTTCCGACACCGCCAACTGCTGTCACAGTGGCTACACCTGCTATGATTGCCTGTGTCTTTGTCAGTCCGCTAAGTAAAGTCGCAACCCCTTTTACCTTTCCGGCTGCGCCCTGAACTAAATTTAGAAAATTCATTCTCGTCTCCTCCTTGTCTGCATTTCCAATTACTTATCGTAAATTTTTCGTAGTTCACTCTATTATGATAAAGAATCTGTCTGCAGTAATTTCGCTGCTATTCCTTCTTTATAATCATACGAAGCTAATTATAGCATTTTCCCATATTATGTAAATATAATTTTCCTTATTTTTTTGGAAATTTTTTTCACCAGAAAATATGGTTCTCATTTTCAAGGTTACACGCCCTCACAGTCAAATGCCGGGATAAAACTCTCTTCCGCTGTGTCCCCCTCCTGGATAAAACCATTTTCTATTCCGATCTCAATCGCATAATCCACCAGGGTCTCATATTCCTCATCGGTAATCCTGCGATTCAATTCCGGATACTTTTCCAGATTGGAAAGTGGGGTAAACTGGTTCATGATACTGATATAAATCATATCTCCGTAAGTATCATGCAGATATTTTACAATCTGCATGGAATCCGCCATACAACCGGGCAGTGTCAGATGTCTTACAATCGTTCCACTTAAAATAAGGTTATCTTCATCTCCATTTACAAACACAGCCTTTCCTGTCTGCCGCACCATCTCTGCGATCGCTGCCTTTGCAACCTCTGCATAATCCGGAGCACGGGAATACTTTTTACTCAAAACCGGGCTCATATATTTAAAATCCGGCAGATAAATATCGACGTAACCCTCTAACATTTTGATCGTGTCAACCGTCTCATAACTGCTTGTATTGTATACAACCGGAAGCGTAAGCCCTTCCTTTCGTGCCTGATCCAGAGCCTTCACGATCTGTGGCACAAAATGTCCCGGTGTTACAAGATTGATATTATTGGCTCTTTTTTCCTGCAATTCAAGAAAAATATCCACGAGCCGCTCCAGAGAGATTTCTTTTCCAACCGTTCCGTTTGCGATATTCTCATTCTGACAGAATACACAATGCAGCGGACACCCCGAAAAAAATACCGCTCCAGATCCCGCATCTCCCGAAATGCACGGTTCCTCCCAGAAATGAAGTGCTGCCCTCGCAACTTTTAAATTTTCTGTCTGCCCACAGATTCCTTTTTCACCCTTTTTCCGGTCTACAAGGCATTTTCTTGGACATAAATCACATTTCACACCTGCTACCTCTTGCTAAACACGTTATTTTCCGCTATTATATAGCAGTCAAAAAGATTTTCACAAAAAAATCTATCTTTTTCATTATAACAAAAGAAAAAGAAATGGATACTATTTTTAACAAAAGTTAATGAATTATTAAGGAGTAAACTATGAGTTTAAAAAATGTAATGGTCGCACAGTCCGGTGGCCCGACAGTTGCAATTAACGCCAGCCTTGCAGGTGTGATCCGTGGAGTCATGGCATCTGAGCAGTATGAGACTGTCTATGGATCTGTAAATGGAATCCTTGGCATCTTAAACAATGATTTATTAAATCTGACAGAAATTATGAATGAAAATCCGGCATATCTGGATCGTCTGGAAACAACACCGGCGATGTATTTAGGTTCCTGCCGTCATAAACTGCCAGACTACCTGGATGATGATTCCTCATATGTTTTTATCTTCAAACAGTTTGAATTATACAATGTCGGAGCATTCTTCTATATCGGTGGAAATGATTCTATGGACACCGTTTTAAAATTATCTGAATACGGCAGAAAAATCGGCAGCAATGTCCGCATCATCGGCATTCCAAAAACAATCGACAACGATCTGTGTGAAACAGACCACACTCCTGGTTTTGGTTCCGCTGCAAAATATATTGCTTCCTCTGTTTTAGAGATTGCCCATGACACTTTTATTTACGCAGTCAAGAGTGTCACGATCATTGAAATCATGGGACGTGACGCAGGATGGCTGACCGCTGCCGCTGCTCTTGCAAGAAACGGATATAATTCCGCTCCACATTTGATTTATCTTCCAGAAGTTCCGTTTGATACGGACGACTTCCTGTTAGATGTAAAACGTATGCTGTTTGAACGCAATAACGTTATCATTGCCGTATCAGAGGGTATCCGCGATGCATCCGGCAATTACATCAGCGCTTCTGAGAAGTCTGTCGATACATTTGGCCACAGCCAGCTGAGTGGCGCCGGAAAAACATTAGAATTCCTTGTAAAAGAAAAATTAGGTGTAAAGGTCCGTTCCATCGAAGTGAATGTATTACAGCGGTGTGCAGCCCATTTAGCATCCAAAACAGATCTTATGGAATCTGTTGAATTAGGAAAAAAAGCCGTTGCGCTCTCCGAGGAAGGCGTAACAGCTTCTATGGTCACCATGAACCGTGTATCTGACGATCCATATACGATTGAATATGGATATGCCGAGATAAAAAATATTGCCAACGAAGCCAGATCCGTTCCTGCTGAATGGATCAACGCCGCTGGCAATGATGTTACACAGGAATTAATTGATTACCTCACTCCATTGATTCAGGGGGAATCCAATGTCACCTATGAAAATGGTCTTCCTGTTTATATGGATGTCAGTCATTTGACAAAACATCAATAAATTTTCCAATCTCAGCCCACGCTTTTCTGGATTCTGGCAGCATTTTTGCTGCCATCTGGAAAATGTGGAACATTCCATCATAAATACTGAGTCTTACTTTCACACCCTGATGTCTCGCTTTCGAGGCAACGCTCACCGAATCACTTAACAGCATCTCATAAGAACCTACCTGAATGAGCATTGGCGGAAATCCTCTGAAATCCCCATACAAAGGTGAAATATAAGCATCCATCGGATCATGGTCACCCACATAGTCTTTGTTATAGATCAGGCTGTCCCTCGTATTTCCGAACAACGGATCCCTCTCATAATTGGTATCATACGATTCACCGCTTGCCATAAGATCCGTCCACGGAGACATTGCAACGATCCCACATGGAAGCTGCATTCCATGATCTTTCAGATAATGGCACAGTGCCATCGCAAGCCCTCCTCCTGCGGAATCTCCTGCCACAATGATATCCTCTGCAAACCAGCCCTGACCGAGCAGCCACTGATATGCGCTCACTGCATCTTCCAATGCCGCCGGATATGGATTTTCAGGTGCTACACGGTAATCAATGGTGAGTACACTCATCCCTTTGCTGACTTCATTGTAAAGTCCCGCAAACATGCGGTATGCATTCCGCATCGCTCCGATATACCCGCCGCCATGAAGCTGTAAGATCACCTTCTGCTCATTTGGATTTTCCTTTAATTCAAGCCACTCCATTGTGAAGTGCTCCATCTCGATAGTGGTCATGGTGAACATATCCGGGCATTTCCACGGCGGTTCGACCATTTTTTTCCGCAGTTCACCGCTTTTGATTTTCCTGCCGATCAGGTTATCGTTTGTCACATGCGCGATCAGGTCACGCATGACATTTCCTGCGATGCTCGCTTCGTTTGTCTCATGTTCTCTTTCTTTTTTCAAAGTCAATTTTCTGATCATAAACCCTCTTATTCAAACTTCTGTCGTTTCCTTATCTGATATGGAATCTTCTCTTCAGTTCCACCCTGGCTCTTCTGTCACCGATGATCAGCGTTCCAAGGAACAAAAATACAGACGTTCCGAGTGCCGCGAGCGCCAGATACGGCACATAAATAATTCCGGTCAGATACAGAATAATCGGAACAAAACTGCACAAAATCATAAAAATCTGCCACATAATATAACTCTGCCAGTTCCTCCGGTTCACACACATCAAGATCAAAATTCCTATATCGACTAAAATGATCGCCGCCGGGAACACATACCGTACCGACCATCCCCGGTAACCATTCACAAAATCGATTGCAATCAATATCAATATGGCAATTAAAGTCAAAACAATTGTTTTGGCAATATAGCCGGTTTTTCCAAGGATTGCAAACCGGACAACCAGATATCCGTAAAAAAAGATCAGACCGGTAACAAGGCTCCACGCCGTCTCAAAATCACCGTAATGATTCACTGCAACTAAAACCGCCTCTGCCACGATCGCCACGAAAAGATAAATTCGCGACAAAAGCATCATCCGTCTTGTTTTGATCTTGACATCGGGATACATATTTTCCACCTCTATCGTAGGCTCTAATACGGAGTGACAGAGCGGGCAGCGCTCCGTCTCATCCAAAACTTCTATATTACATTGTTTACATCTGCTCATCTCACACCATTACTTTCCTGTTTTTTCTATCCTGATCCATTCTTCTTAATCGGCAGTCACACCATTTGTATCTAACTCGACCTCAATTCCGTCTGCTGCGATTTTGCGGAAAAATCCCCGCTGCACGGAAACATCTTTCAGATCAAAGCTGAATGAGAACACCAGCGTACTTCCATAAGAACAGATCGTTCCCTTCAAATGCTGTCCCTTCGACATTGCAAGAAATGCATGGAACATCTCCACATATGGGCGGTATTCCTCATCCACACCGATATTTCCGATATTTGTGATCGTCGTTGTATTGGCGAGTGCAGACTTTGTATACACAAGCTTCATTGCAATATTTTTTAAGAAAAGCGGTACTGCGCGCGCAGCAAGCAGTTTCTCATTGGATACATTATAGGAAAACAATTTCTCCAGATGCTCCCTGTTGATCTGGCTTCTCAGATTATCACGCACGATCTCCAGCACTTCCGCAAACGTGTAGACTTCCTTTGTCGGATGAAATTCTGCCGACACCATGACAAAGAAATTCTTTGTTGTGATCGAATTAAAATATGGGCGCAGATTTACCGGAACTGCCACGCGGATCGGACTCGTGGACGGCATTCCCTTCATACACTCCGTATACACACTCCAGATATAAACGGAAACAAGATATTCATTGATACTGCAGCCATATCTGTGACATACCTCTTTCAGCTGCGGAATCTGCATATACCCATGCATAACGCCGAATTCTCCCGGTCCCAGATGCTCTCCCTTTAACAGATATGCCTTTTTTGTCTGATAGCCTTTTGCAGAACTCTTCTTATAATTTTTTAAGAAACTGTCCTCTCTGTTTAAAGATGTACCACTGTTTAAGGAATCCCCCACCTTCTCCTTCAGTTCCGGGTGCGCAAGACGCAGATACTGGTAAGTTAACTCTTTCAAAAAGTTAATGCCGCCCATTCCATCGGTCAGCACGTGGAACACTTCCAGATTAATTCTGTATTTATAATAAGTCACGCGGAACATATAACTGTGGTTTTGATTCTGCTGAATATAACGGCACGGAAAATTGCTCTCCTCACGTACTTTCGGTGCAGGCTTTCCATTCTCCTCAAAATAATACCAGAATACCCCCATGCGGAGTCTTAAATTAAATCCATCCATCTTCGGAAGAACAATGTTTAACGCCTGCTGCAAAACATCGGGCTGCACCAGCTCCGTCAGTGTCACACTGATGCGGTAGACGTTGCTCATATTCTCTCCTGCGATCACAGGGAAAAGATGTGCCGTGTTATCCAGCCTGTCCCACCGGATCTCCCGGTAGGCTTTCTTTTCTCTCTTTCTTTTCTGTTTTTTATTGTCTATTGTAATTTCTTCTGTCTCAGAAGTCACGGTCTTTTTCTTCATGATTCACTCCACTCTTTTCATGCTTCCTTTGATTATATCTGAATCTGTCTTAAAATACAAGTTTCCGGTTCTGTCTCTGCCAGATAATGAATCGTCAATTTCACAAAAATTTAATAAGTCGAATCATTGATTTTTATTTGTATCTTTTATAAAATAGTTTCGTGGTATCTGGTCTATCCAGAGACAAACTTAATATTTCAGATATCAAACTTCAATAATAATTGTGAAATTCCCTAAAACATAGAATACTTGACAAAAAATCAATATTACTAAGAGAGTTTCACAAACACTTATTCATAATAGACAATCGCGAAACTCTTATAAACGTAAATTGAATTATGAAAATTGACAAAAGCTTGAGAAAACATTGGGGAACGGTCGGTCCTTAGAAGGCAGGTGCGACGTAAGTCGTGACTGGCTTCTTAGTACCGTTACCAGTGACACATAGCGAAAGCGTGTTTTCGAAAATTTTGTTAATCTTCATAATTCAGCACAGCCTTAAGGAAGTTTCGCACGCACTTATTCATGAAGGAACAGGAGATTTTATGGAATTTAAAAAACTGAATGCACCTTCCCTGAGGGAACTTTTTGTAAATGAACTGCAAAATATGATATTATCCGGCAAACTTGAGATTGGCTCCAAACTGCCACCTGAACGCGAACTGGCGGAATCCATGAAAGTGTCCCGTGCGGTTATCAACTCCGGCATCGCCGAACTGGAAAAGAAAGGTTTTCTCGTGGTCCGTCCAAGAATCGGAACCTTTGTCGCAGACTATCACAGAGACGGTTCTTTAGACACACTCGTTGCCATCATGAATTACAATGGCGGCGTTTTAAAAAACCGTGAAGTAAAATCCGTACTGGAAGCAAGAATCATGTTTATGGTGGAAGCCACCCGGTTTGCGATTGACCGTGCATCAGATG
>ULVU01041777.1_pt1 | contig 16723 bp, 16 predicted proteins | sample 1959731 | NCBI WGS metagenome assembly ULVU01 (sample SAMEA4835794, study PRJEB28245) | human gut metagenome | biome: gut microbiome; material: fecal sample | place: Denmark | collected 2008 | reverse complement strand
GATCGTCTGGATGATTCCCTGACTGCCTGTATCTCTCAGGCCCCCATTGTTTCTGCGTTTCCGCCGCAACGTTTGATATCTTACCACTTCTCTTTCTTTTTGTCAACAACTTTTTTGATTTATTTTTCTCAAGTTGTTTTTCAAAGAATTAAGGGCATAAAAAAATATCTTAGAATGTTGAACGGAGAAGGAGGGATTTGAACCCTCGCACCGCGTAAACGGTCTACACCCTTAGCAGGGGCGCCTCTTCAGCCACTTGAGTACTTCTCCTGAATCAGCAATTCGTCTGATATTGTGCTCACATCTCTGTGACGCTCATTTATTATAATAAATTCATTTTGAAATGTCAACTGATTTTTTGCTTTTTCTTTTATTTATTTTTTCAGATACACATCACTGTACTGAACACCAAACTGCAGTGCCGCCTGATGGTTATTCATATAGATATCTACATGTCCATATGGCGTTCCCAGATCTTCTACTGTATAGACCTGTCCATTGATGATCAATTCGGTTCCAAATGGCAGTCCTGCCATAGCTACCGTGTGATCGATCGTCGGCATTGCTCCGCTCGCTGTAGGTCCGCCTGACCAGACTCCACAACAGATCGGACAGCTGCAATATGCTGTCAGCTTAAATTTGCCAAGGTATGAACCATATTCTGTGCTCTTCGCTATAACAGCATTATCATAGTAATCTGCTGCCATATCCTTTTCCTTCAATGCATCCAGTATGTCTGTATCCTCATTTGAAATAATACGGACTGCCCATACTGCATCGTTTTCATTTACAGTGCTTTCTATAATGCCTGTGGCACTGCTGTGTGCCTCGATTGTTCCGCCGTCACCAGTACTCATAACTACATGATAAATATAGCCATCCGATCTCTGATAAAAGATCAGATCGCCCGGCAATGCATCTTCTACCGGTATTTTGGTGGCACATTCTGCCTGGTCTTCCGCCACACGCGGAATGCTGTAACCAAATTCTGCATAAATGCTCTGTACAAAACCGGAGCAGTCTGCCCCTTTTGTCAGGCTGGTACCTCCCCATACATAAGGATTACCCAGGAACTGCTTCGCATATTCTAACATAGAGGTGCGGATCAGTCCTGATACAGAAGCTTCTTTTACGGAAGTTACCGTGTAATAGCAGGCTTTGTTGTCTTCCGGTTTTACTTTTGCTTTAGCAAGGGCATAAGTATCCTCGCCTTTTTCTTCGATCTCTTTTTTCACTTCTTTTCCGGTTTCGAGCTGCTTTGTCTGTACAAATCCCCTGACATCATCTGATTCTACATAACTCCATTCCTGATCCTCATCATCCAGAATATAACACAGTCCGCCTTTTGCCAGTGTACCTACTACCTCCGGCTCCTGGTTCTTTTCTGTATCTTCACTCTTCTCCGATTTCTGATCTGTGCTTTTCTTTTTCTCGGATTCCTGTGTTTCACTTTCCCCGGAAGCACTGTCCGGCGTTTCGCTCTCTTTTGCAGAATTATCCTGCGTTTCGCCCTCTGTCACACTGCTGCTCTGTTTTTCACTTTCTGAGGCAGTACTTTCCTGCGTTTCTTTTTCTGTTTCTTCTTTTTTATTGTTCTTGGTTTCTTCCTGCGGAATAGAATCATAGATTTTGATTCTCTTTTTCGTCAGGGCGTATTTCTTTTTGGCTACTGCTTTGTATGCAGTTGTCTGTGTATGCAGAAACGCCTTATTTTCATAAGCTTCTTTGAGAACTTCGGCTGTCTCTATATTCTTTTCTTTTTTATGCTTTACATAACGTTCCGCTTTTTCGTCTGCCCATACATATTTTGCTTTTATGAAGCCTCTGGCTTTTCCGGATTCTACATAATACCATTCGCCATCGTCGTCTTCTTCCAGAATATGCAATACGCCAAGTGCATTGATCTTTCCTACTTTATCGGATTTTGTGTTTTTCTTTTCATAGAGATAAACATCATCTCTTTTTGATACAGCATATTTCTTTTCTACCTGAAAGAAACGAAAAGTCTGTTCTACTTTTGGTGACTCTATTTTCTGCTCCGTTTCCGTTTCTGTCTCAGTCTGATCGCTGCTTTCTGTCTCAGTTTCCGTTTCGATTTCAAACGGCATCTCTTCTATGGATACAAAACCTGCTTCTCGCTCTGTCGCTGCTTCGGTTTCCTGAGTTTCTGTCTCGGTTTCGGTTTCTGTTTCCGTTTCCGTCTGTGTCTCTGTTTCCGTTTCAGTCTCTGTCTCTGTCGCACTGTTGTCTTTTTGTGGTGCTGCATAAGCAGAAATGCCAACGGCTGAAGAAAGAAACAGGACGGCTGCTGCCGCTGCTATGTTTCGTCTATACATTTATTGCTATACTCTCTTTCTTGCTTTGATATATACTGCTGCCGAACCTGCCATCAGAAGAACCATAGCCGGGATATTGGTTGTATCGCCTGTCTTTGGTGCGTTCTGTGTTGTCATCGTGGAACTCGAACCTGATGTCGGTGTGGAAGACGATGCACTTGTCGATGCCGTTGTGGACGGTGTGGCGGTTGTAGAAGGTGTCTCTGTTTCCGTCTCTTCATCGCCATCCGGCTGTGCTACCATACTTACTGTCTCCACTTCAGATGTCAGATTGGTCGATCCGTTTCGTAATTCATCTACGGTCATGCTGATATTGAACTGCTGACCGGTTGTTGCATTGCTTGTCAGATTGAACCAGAGATCTACCAGAGTTCCTTTCAGCTTTTTCGGTGTTGTTGATGAAAATTCAATCACAATCTTACCTTCCGTTCCGGCATTGTCTGTCGGCTTGATAACTTTGATCGTCATACCTTCCAGTGCGTCGCTGTCCTCCGCATTGGAATCATCGTATTTCATCGCATTGGTATCATAGTTAATCGTTACTTTTCCATATGTAATCTCTTTTGTGCTGGATACGCTGTAAGTTGCTGAAATGCTCTCTTCTCCGCTGTATACCTCATCCGGCTCAAATTTGAATGTAACGTCTTTTTGTCCGGTCGTTGTTGTCCCGGATGTTGAACTGCTTCCTGATGCAGAGCTGCCTGATGATCCGTAACCGGAACTTCCTGAAGAACTGCTGCCTGATGTCGAACTGCTTCCTGCCACACGGTTTGACGGTGTAGTGGAAGTCTGTCTCTCTGTCTGAGTGGACGTCTGTGGCACTGCAAGGCTTTTGCCTGAACTTGATGTACTTGTCGTACGTGCCTGTCCTTTTGACGCAGATTTCTTTTCACTCTGGAGTTCAAGATAATCTGCATATTCTTTTTCCAGGTCGTATTTCTGGATTGCTTTTTTCAGTTCTTTCTCTGTGTCTGCTTTCAGAACGGTAACTGCCTTCACTTCCTTGCAGTCTGTAAACACCAGATTATTTTCCAGCTCACACTGGTTGAAGATCACAACCGTCTGTGGAACAAGCTCTGCTACCTCATAGACCATATCTTTCTGCATATCACTCAGTTCTACGGTTGGATATTTCTCGATTTCTGAATCTTTGTCTGTCTCGGATTCTGTTTCTGTTTCCGTTGCTGTTTCACTTTCAGATTCTGTCGTTTCTGACTGAGTTTCTGTTTCAAATTCAGTTGTATTCTCCGTCAGTGCCTCTGTCTCAAACTCTTCATCTGAAAATTGAAAAACAACCGCTGCCAGTTCCGGCTCCTGTTCTGCATCGATCTCTTCTTTTAATTCTTCGATCGTTACTTTTTTTACTTTTGCTTTTTCGGTTGTTTTATCTTCTTTTTCTCTTATATAAATAAAAGAATCTAATCCGTTTTCTTCCGGATCTTTCTCTTCTGTCTGCTCTGAAGCTGTCTCCTGTGTCTGCTCGGTATCCGCAGACTGTACAGTCCCTGCTTCTGCAGGCTGAAATCCAGCCTCTGTATTATCCCCTTCTGCTGCATATACTGTGACAGACATTGCAAGTAAAGCGGATGCTGTCAAAATGGTGCAAAGTTTATGCATTCTTTTTTTCATTTATTTCCTCCTCATGCTGCAATGCAATTAGCACTGCGATGCTGCTCTGGTTACTTTTACCAAGCAGCACGATTTTTATTCCTAATTTATAGTATATTTATCTAAATGTAAAAGTCAATGTAAAAATCTCCTCTGTTTTGTTTGAAAAGCATGTTTTACATTTCTTTCACAAAATGACCATATTTTTGAACTTTACGCAGTAATGTAATCAGACATAATGGAATGAGCACTCCGGCAATCACATAACTGATGTGCAGACCGTAATCTGAATGTGGAAATTTTCCAATTTTTTCAGCATCTGCAATGCCATACACTGCTGAATAAATACGATCCACGATCTTAAATCCAAGAAAATGCAGTGCCATAATGTGAAAGCTTTCTTTTCCGACCAGTGAGAAAAATTTTTCTGTATATGGATTTTTGCCAAGTATTTTTGCAAGCCCAATACAGAAATAAATACCAAGCAAGGTCACCGGATAAAAAAGTACCGGATGTAAGATCTGATTGACCGAAAGTTCAATACTTCCCGGCATACGATTTAAGATTCCAAGAATCACGGCAGCACTTAAAATAGTTCCATACCAAGTAATCCCTTTGTCGAGTTTGTCCCATTTCTGTTTTGCAAAGTAACCAATGTACATAATCGGAACCGCCAGAATTGAAGTCTGTATCCAGTATTCCCAAGTCAGCTCCCGACTGTTTGCATATAATGCAACAGCAGCAAACAGAATACAGATGATCTTATGCCAATATTCCGGTTTTTTACTTTTTTCTGCTTTGCTGAATGCAATCGCAAACAATGCTGTTCCGATAAAAAACATTGGCAGGAACCAGCAGGCTCCCAGCAATTCTTCGGTGTATTTCATCAGCAGACTCTGTACGATGCAGGATACCATTTTGCTGATGCTGTAATGTTCGGTACTGCTGATCATTTTGACCGACACCAGTGTGTTATGTAACAGCGTAAACACGGTATTATAAAGAAACAGCATACCGCCAAGCTTCAAAAGCCGCTTGCCGATATACTGTTCCGGGTGCTCATGGTATTCTCTTTTGTAAAAAAATCCCGCCACAAAAAAGAACACCATTAAATGATAACTGTATACAAATTCTCCCACACTGACGTTCAAGGCTGGTATCATGATTGAATAGCAGCAATGTCCCATCACAATAGAAATGATACCTATCGCCTTTACAATATCCATTGTTGAATTTCTTTTTCCCTGCATTTTTCCTCTCCCTTAGCCTCTTGCTCCTCTGACAAAACGCTCCAAAACATCTGTGATAACTGTATTCTTCATCAGAATCAAAACAACTGCATAAACCAGTCCCGATACGATCACCGATACAAGAATCAGATAAATCTGATTTTCAATAACTTTTGCAGCCAGCATACAGCAGATCACAATCCCCACACAGCCAATGATCGTTGAGACCAGATTTCTTGCTGTGCAATTGATCTTTATGATTTTTCTTGACTCGTATGCGGATATTACACATACACATACTTCTGCGATAATCGTCGTAAAAGCCGCTGCACTTTCCTGATATCTTGGAATCAGGATAAAATTCAGTACAATATTTATCACTGCACTGAGGATTGTCGCAAACATAACAATTTTTTCTTTTTTGTAAGAAATCAACACACAGTTGGAAAAAAAGTTTGCAAAGACAGCAAAGACAAGGGCAATACTGAGCAGCTGCAGCGGGATATAGGCTTCGCTGAAAGATGCTCCGGCAAACTCTTCTACGATTGGCTTACTCAGACAAAACAGTCCCACCATCGCCGGACAGCAGATTGCTACCATATAATCGATCAGTTTTCTTCCCAGCTGTAATATCTTATCTTTTTCCTGTGTTCCAATATAAAATGCGAATCTTGGAATAACAACTGCCACGACTGCATTAAGAACCTGTTTTACAATCTTATATATTTTGGCCGCTGTTCCGTAAATTCCAACGTGGTAATCATCTGTCAGCCATCCAAGGATTGTTGTGTCTGAGCTGATATAAATGGTAGCTGCAATCGTTGTCGAAAACACGATCATAATCGGTTTTAAATGTTTCAGCGGCGGCTTTTTTACCAGATGCAGCTGCACATATTTCCTTGCGTGGAAAAACATAAATAATCCGGAACCGCTGCTTGAAATAACGGAAATAATAACATACTTGTAAAGGTCATCTGCACTGTGTACAAACAGCAGCATCAGGATGATAGATACGAACTGAAGAATAAACGTAACAAACGTAATATAACCAAAATCCTCATATATATTATAAATCCAGACAACGCTCAGCGTTGCCAGCAGAATTTCCAGGCTGAGGATCCCGATCACGATATTATAGCTCTTCAGCTTGTCTACAAACATAAGTGCCAAAAACAACAGGATATACGATACGATCGTTGCATAAAGATTGATAGAAAAAATCTCGCTTGCGAACTGATTCATTTTTTCCTGATCGCCCCGGTATTTTGTTCCTTCTCTTACTGCATAAGTGGTGATGCCAAGAGCTGCGATCAGAGAAAAGTAGCTGATAACCGATACGGAAAAATCGTATTTTCCAATCGCATTTACCTGAAGTACTCGTGTGATATACGGAAATGTGATCAGTGGAAATACCAGAGACAATACCGTTTTCATAACATTGAGCACTGCGTTTAATTTGATTGACTTTTCTTTCATGTTCCCTGCTCCTTAACTGTTTTCCAGCGATTGTTTTCCAATTAAAAGAAAATATAACAACCAATATTGTTTTTTGTAAAACAATTCATATACTATCCAGCTTACTTTATTCTTTTTTCTGAGTGCATTTCTTTCTCTTTTCCCAGGTGCCAGTTCATTAAAAACTGCTCCTGCCCGGAATGCTTTCAAAAGTTCCATCCTTTCTTTAAACGGCATCTTTACTTTCTTAGGACTTACATAACGCACAATCGTATATATTTTTTTCGAAAGATCATCTACCCAGAACTGTGGCATTGTCTTTTCTATACCAGTTTGTTTGATCAATCTGCTTTTCTTCTCCATTCCTTTAAGCAGAGAAAGGATATTATTTAAATCGGTCTTGCCGCTGGTACTGTGTGCATATCTCATAACCCATACGTAATACATCTTTGGGTTCATTACAAGACTGGGGCTACACAAATACAGTCTTGTAATAAAATCAACATCTTCATAACCAAATTTCATGCTTTCATCAAACGTAAGATTATGCTTTTCCAGAAATTCCCTTTTATAAATTCCGGACCATACTGCTTCTCCTGCCAGAGATATATTATAATAATTTTTATTAAATTCTTCTCTGCTATATGCACCTGCATCAAAAGCAGTTATTTCCTCCGTAACCACTTTTCCGTCTCGAACAGTCTGATATTTTCTTGAATACCGTACAACATCCGCATTATGTTTCTTCGCAAGCTCGTAATTATCTTTCAAAAGACCCGGAAGATACATATCATCATTATCACAAAATGCAATATACTCCCCTTTTGCCAGTTTTAGAGCACAATTTCTTGCCGAACAGATACCTCCATTTTGTTTATGGATTACTTTTACCCTTTTATCTTTCTGTGCCAGTTCATCACATATCTTTCCGCTTCTGTCTTTCGAGCCATCATCTACCAGTATCAATTCAAACTCTTCAAACGATTGATTTAAAATGCTTGCCGCTGTATCAGGCAAATATTCTTCAGAATTGTATACAGGAACAATCACACTGATTTTCACATCTGACATTAATTTGCATCCTCCAATTCTATCCATGCATCAAAATCATGGAATACTCTTTTGTCTTCTGGCGGCAATTTCATATAATCTCCATATAACTGGCTCAGATAAAAATCCCAGCATTTAGGTCCCGGAAATTTATGTCCTTCAAATTCTACTTCTACATACTCCAGAAATTCTTTCCTTGGCATTTTTTCCTGTGGACCATATCCCCATAAAATAATCCCCGCATATGGGGACTTTCTTACCGGATATTCTTTTGAAATCTTATTCATTTTATTACATATCTTTTTTGTATTCAAATGCCTGCAGATTGGAATCAAAAATCTTTTTGCCAAAGCAGCATACCATGTAGTTCCTTTTCCCATTTCACTGTATGCTGTCATTAACATCATTTTATAAAAAATAACTTTTTTATATTTTTTATCTACAATCTTCTGGTCTTCCGGCATACCATCAATTGGAAAAATATCAATCCAGACACCTGTTGTATACTCTTTATCCAGATACTTTTCTTTTAAAACAGTTTTTGTGTTGATCATTTTTATAAAGGGATAAATCGATTTTCCGGATTTCCAGGAAACCAACTTTTCTACCTGATCGGACGCCTGCGTTTTTTCAAGTTTCAAAAGCTTTTCAAAATCATCTCTTGGCATCATAACATCGATATCATCATCCCACGGAATAAATCCTTTATGGCGAATGGCACCTAATAAAGTTCCTCCACACAGGCTGTACTGTAAATCATGTTTTTTACACAGCTCATCAAACTTCAACAGTAATTGCAATTCTATTTTTTTCACTTCATCCGAATTTAATTTTTTACGCTTCACTGCTTTATTCCTTTCACTCTCATATCTTGCTTATCAACAAAAATACTGCTTTATCTGCTCCAATTCTTCTCAGCCTTAAAATCAGCCACGTTGCATACCTTTTCTTAAACGGCTCGGATTTTAAATATTTTAATTTTATATACTTGTTTTTACAGATATTTTTATCTATCCTGTTCAGCAGTTTATTGTACCCGGCATACAGTTCCTTCATTTTTTCAATACCGCATCCCTGACCATTATAAAGCACATTTGCTGTCAGACCGGACACCAGACAGTAATAAAACAGATCCTTCTTTGCCTCATCGCAGCTCGTTGTTTTATAAAGATTATATACTGTCTGGAAATATTCCCGGACAATCCCTGTTTTGTCTCGTTTTGCATTTCTTGTGATGGACTGTGTATTCAGATAATAATAATATCCGCAATAATCAATAACCTCTATCTGAGGATCGCATACCAATATCCTGTATAGAAATCCTTCATCTTCATAACGTCCGACTCCACAAAAAGAGATCTGATTTTGTTTTAAAAATTCTTTTTTATAAATTTTGGTCCAGGCACTTACATTCATCCAGACAAAATTTTCATCTTTCAGATCAACCGGAACGTCTTTTAATTTTCCATTCGCATCTCTGACGTATCCGCCCATTACCATATCTGCATCTTTCTTCATCGCTGCATGCATATATGTTTCAAGGAAATCTTTTTTAATATAATCATCACTGTCTATAAATGAAATATAATCTCCTGTTGCAACTTCGATCCCTCTGTCTCTTGCTGCTCCCAGTCCTCCATTTTCTTTGCCATATAGTATCTGGATTTTCTGAGGATATTTCTTTTGCATCCGTTCTACAATAGTCATGCTATTATCCTGTCCACAGTCATCCACACATAATATTTCAAAATTCTGATATGTCTGTTTCAGTATACTTTCCAAACATCTTTTTATATATTTTTCTACGTTATAGATTGGGACAATCACGGATACTTTTTTCATGCTTCCTCCTGTTTTCCTTTGCTGCTTTTTTTCTCAGTCTTTTTATTCTCATCCAAAGCGATTTTCTGAACCAGCTCCTGCTGCTTGTACTGAAGCTGTGAAACCTCGATCGTCATATTAAAAAGTTTGATCAGAAGTATAAAAATCACAAAAAGAAAAACCATATTTGCCGGTGACTGGATTCCGAGTATCTGTGCCAGTACAAACATCGGCTGCGGAAATACTGCCACTAAAATCAACAATATTGAAAAAACAATCCAAAATATAGAATATTCTATCTGAAGTTTTGATTTACGAACTCTTTTCAAAATATTGAGCATACTCAGCATGGATATAACTACCAGAATAATTCTTAAATAGATTGACATAATAACTCCTCTCTCAATCTTCTGTTTTCCGTTTTCTGAAGTTCTGTATAAACAAGATCGACAGCATCATTCTAAGCATATAAAGGATCGATCTCGTCAGATTCAGATAACTTTCTCCTGCTGTTCTTTCATCCATCTTTACCTGAACATCTTTTACAGAAGCTCCCTGTTTGATCATGAATGAAATCGTGTCCGGTTCCGGTCCGTAATTGATGTTCGATGCAAATTCGTGAATAATTTTCTTGCTGTACATACGCATTCCGGAAGTCGGGTCTGTCAGGACTTTTCCGGTAGAAAATTTAATCGCTTTCTCAATCATACGGTTTCCTAACATTCTCATGGAGAACGGCTTCTTCTCTGTCACAAAGCGGGAACCGATCACGATATCATATCCATTTTCGATTTCTTTCAGAAGATCTGCTATATACTCCGGTCTGTGCTGGCCGTCCGCATCAAACTGGATCGCACAGGCGTAGTCTTCCCGATCTGCATATTTCAGTCCGGTCTGAAAAGCTCCTGCAAGTCCAAGATTAACCGGCAGATCGATAATATTATAACCTTCCTGATGGCAGATTTCCGAAGTATGATCCGCAGAGCCATCATTTACAACCACATAATCATACTGCGGGTAATGATCTCTTAAATTGGATACTACTCTTTTAATATTTAACTCTTCATTGTATGCCGGAATGATCACCAATACTCTCATTTCTTCGCCCTCTGTTGTATGTTATTTGATTTCTCACTTAAACGATAAACCCTGACCAGTGGTTTTGCAACCCATGCCGGCCAGAACTTTCGAAACATTTCGTAGTCCTCTCTCCAGCGGATATCTCCATGTATGATTTCGGTTGTCGTCGATTTTTCATGGATACGATGATACATACCAGTCATTGGTATGTAGCAGAAAGAACCTTCTTTTCTGGACTGCTTTTCCAGCATCATCCAGTCCACATTGCTTGAGAACCTGACTTCAAACGGATCTCCCTCGAACTTGTCTCTGACATAAGTTGTCGCCGGACAGCAGACCGGATTTCCGAATCTCAGTGAAAAGCGTTTAAAGAATTTTACATTCTGAAATGCCCTTGCCCGTATCGGCAGCAGCAATATACGTTTGATCGTCAGCAATGTTGATTTCCGGACTTTTTGTCCATCCCTTAATTCTCCGTAATCGGTAAAAGCAATAATCGGATCTTTTGCCTTTTTCAGACCTTTCATAACCATCTTCAGATAATCCGGCTCATAAGTATCATCCTGATGAGCAATCGTTACATAGTCTGTTTTTGCCTGTCTGTATGCAAAATTCCAGTCCTGCGCGATCCCGCTGTCACCCGTATTGATGTACAGCGGAATCTCATATTTCTCTGCCAGGCTCTGTATCCATTCGTTCGGCGTTGAAGTAGCCATGATGATATTACTTTTGACCGTCTGGTTTTTTAAAGAAAGGATACTTTCTTCCAGATAAGGACTTTCTTTGTATGCACAAATTACAAACGTATGATTTTTCATTCTATTCCCCTATATTAATCTTCCCTGCAGCAGTAATTCCCATACAGCTGCGATCTGCAGTATATTGGCAACGATAAACGAAAGTTTTGCCAAGCTGTATTCTTTGATTTCCACTTTGATTTTAGAATTTGAAAGGAGCAATGCTCCAAGATAAATAACCGGCAGATAATATCTCGTCTGTACGCCTGCGATCTGCTGCTCACCTACCGGCGTAAAACTTAAATACATTGCAAGCCATATCAGCATGATGGTAACGATAAAAATAAGCCATGCATATACTTTTCCGAAAATATGGAATTTGGCTATTCTCTCACTGCCTTCTTCCTTCTGGAATACCAGCAATGTCATCATCGGCAATAACAAAATGCTCCACTTATCTGCTAAAGTTCCATGTGATGCAAAATTCAAGAACATCAGATTTCCGAAAAAGTAATTGTCTGCCTCTGCCCGTCCAAGGTTTCTGAAATTATCAAGCTGAAATACACCGCCTACCATCAGCTTCACACTGCTCCACGGATGTTTGATCATGGATATAAGCTGACGAACTGCACTGGTATCACCGCCTCTTGAATCTCCTCCATAGGAAAGATTACCGGAAACCGTATTGGATATGATCGGAAGTACAAAGGTTGCCATAACAACGAAAAACAGCATTCCCATTCCGATAAACACAAGTAATTTTTCTTTTTTGCTTTTTTTATAAAACTGCGGTAATAAAAGCATCAACAGTACCAATGGAATGTACACTGCCTTGGATAAGCATCCAACGGTAAACAGGAAAATGGCCATAAGCACGGAAGGCGTATGGTATCTGTTTCCGCCAAAGAAAGTCTCTCTTGCCCATAACACACATCCCAGCGTAATAAAGGAAAACACAACGCTGTCATAGGTATAAGAAGATGCCAGAAACAATGGTGTCGGAAGCATTGCTATAAATGCCAGTAAAATTTTCCGGCTCTTTGCAAGTCGAATTGCCCAGAACATAACAAAAATATACATCAGGAGATTTCCAAGTTTTCCAAATGCAAACAGTGCCGAAAACGGCAGCTTCAGACATTTTCCGATAAAAAGAAAGACTGCCATTGGAATATATGCAAGTTTATCATAAGAAATCAGAACCGTCTCTTTTTTCTCTTTCATTACGATCTCTGCATTGCGCTTGTCCATATAATTTCTTAAAAGCTCGTTTTCTTCTTTTGTATTACATTTTATATTAACTCTGTTTACGATATCCAGTTCTGCTTCTGTCCACGCTACATTTCGCCCGCTGGCAATTTTGTAGGCATCTCGGAAATGGATCTGTTCATCCCAGGAGTTGCATGCCGGCTGTGCCGCTGCAATGATCAACAGACCAAAGCTCAACGCAAACACTGCAAAATACCACTCTGTTTTTCTGATAAATTCCTTTTCAAAGAAAGTACAATAAACCATCGCACCAATCAGCAATACAAAAAAGTAACGATACAGATTGATGTCTGCTTTGTTTGATAACGATACTTTATCTAATTCTGTTCCTTTCTCTTTCGGCATGGTCAGCTTAAGGTAAGTGATTTTTTTATTAATGCCGGTAGAATATTTTTCCAGGTATTTATCTGCATAATCCCAGTACTGATTTTCTTCTTCTTTACCAAAATTATTGATTTCTTTCGTTTCTATTTTATAAGACGCTTCATCATCGAATTGTCCTTCTATGCCAACATTATGAACATAAATACCTTTTTTATTTGAATAAACAATCTGATATTCTTCCTTACCTGCACTTTCGCTGATATACATATGGTCGGTAATATCAAGATCATACGCATGTCTCCACTCGGTTCGGTTTGCAAAAATCTCTACCAGTACTGCCAGCAGAATCACAACAATCGCAGCTATCAGTCTCTTATGTTTCTTAATATTATTCATGTTCTTTCTCCTTCTCATTCATACATATGATCAGGCTAAAGACAAAACTCATAGCCAGTAAAAATGCACAGGCCCATATATATGGTCGTTCTGGTTCTAAAGTTTCTACAATATAAAGAATCCCATTATAATTCTGATAATTTGCATTGGTATAATCCAGAAAGTATTCATCTGCCTTATTACCATATAAAGAAATCCTTGTCTGCGGCGAAATTCCATTTCCTTTGATCTCCAGCGTATAATCGCCATTACATACTTCACCGTTTCCAAGAATCAGTTCTTTTGGTTTGATTTCATTCTTATTGATAAGAGCAAACAGCTCTTTCACTGAAACTGTCTGTTTTGAAATAGTCTCTCCTTCGTGTTTCAATGAACATACAATCTCTCCGTCGGTATCTTCCCCCGATGCATAAAAAAAGAGAGCTATGCCATATAATTTTTCATCATACAATGAAAACCGGATCTCAGCTGTTCTGCTGTTCGTGACAGCTCCAAGCTTTGGTATGGTATTTAAACTCTTGTATCGTTCTATGTCCGTATTGGTGTAGGCCGCATTCTTTCGGTCAACGGTAAAAACTACAGACCATAAAAGTGCCAGTACAAGAAATACATTTACTCCAAGCATGACAGCTTTTCGCTTTTTGCCCATAAACATCCTCTTTCTCCTTTAATCTCTGGTTATTGATTATAACAAACAATACTGTTAAAAACAAGACCCGAAAAACTACGCAGTAATACACAGTCTCCCATAATTGATTTAATAATACAAATGTGAGTGAATTGTGATTCTGATAAAATCATAAGTATCATTTGACTGATTTCCTTTTTATTAGTACAATATTCAAAAGAAGGGAGCGATCTATTATGTTAAAAAAAGCGATTGTCTGCCTGCTGGTTTTTGCCGGGATATGCTCATTTCATACCAGTGCCGCAGACAGTAAAAACGAACAATTCGTAAATGTAAATGTTTTCAATAAAGTATATTATGGAACAGTCACAACAAACGCCGATTCGGAGGATGCCGTTTTCACTCCGGTCAGTAAATCCACTGATTTTCTTCAGATAGAAGGAACATGGAAGAAAAATTCTTTTTCCGGTGACTGTACGATTTCTTACAAGGATGGACATGAATTATACGTGGACTATAAAAAAGGACTGATTTCCGGAGAAACAACTTCTGAAAATGCAGATGGGAGCTTTTTAAAATATACCTGCTCTGACGGCAAACCTGTAAAAAAAATCAATTCCTATTCCTCTGCATCCAAACTTATCAATGTAGACTGGTTTTATTTATGTACTCCAATTTCCGAGTGGAAGAAAAACGCCGAACATGTTTCTTATAATAATTTAGTAGAAGATCCGTACAATTACGTTGACCATCCTGTTGAAATTCAAGGTGAAGTTCAAGAAGTTTATGAAAGCAAAAAATATGCCTACATTAAAATCAAAGATGTTGCTGGAAATCCTTATTTATTCCGGGCTGTTACATTGAAAACGGATAAATACGCCACTCCTTGTCTCCCTAATCTCTCTGTGGGAGATTCCGTAACCATCTGTGGTGTCTACAATGGCTTGTCCGAGATTTCGGACAGCTCCACGGTTTTATATCACCGCTCTCTTGGATATAAAAAATCTTTTGATTCTTTTAAAGACTGGATTATTTCTGAAGAATCCATGAAAGAATACAGTGATCTGGTTTCTCTTCCAGATGAAGAATCTCTGGATAACATTCCGGAATTTACCACGATTTATGGAGATATTGAAAATGATGACAACGTTGCTGATCCGATGCATCTGACGAAAGATTACAGCGAACTCTGTAAATATCCCCTTTACTATGTTGACACAAAAGTTTCCATTACCGGAAAAATTGTATATGAAAATGCCGATACGGATTCAAACAGCCTTGTTATGCTGATCTCCGAAGAAGGTACCGGACATATCTACGCATTGTCCATGAAAATGAAAGACTATGTTTCCTATCTGAATAAGAAGATCACCTGCTCCGGAACTTTTAATGGAAATAACAAGATCCCTTACTGTAATCCGAACAGTCTTTCTGTCGGATATGCTTTGTTCCCAAATATCACCGTTGACACTATAAATGAATAGCATAAAAAGGAAAAGAGGAGACAGCTGCTTTTAACTGTTTCCTCTTTTGTTATGATCAGATATTTTGATTCTTCATGCTCGCAATCAGTCTTCGATAGGATTCTTCCAGATCTGTTTCCGGCTGCCATCCAAGTGCCATCAATCTGGTGGCAGCCAGATGCATTTTTGTATCACTGGCATATCCAAATTTATTTTCCTTTGGAATATCAAATACAACTTCTATCGGCTTTTCTGCAATCTTCTCTGCAACAAATTTTTCCATATCTGCAATCGTAATATGCGATTTCTCATTCACCACATTATAGGCCTGCATATTTTCACCTTTAACCAGAATGGTCAGCAATGCCCGTACTGCATCCGCCGTATAGCAATAATTTCCTTCGGATTTTCCTTCTGTATGAAGTACAATATCACTGCCCTTCATGGCACTTCTTGCAAACTGTGCAAAAACACGGTTTTCTCCCGGCAATACTCCGGCACCATCTGATCATCCTGTAAATTTAATGCCCCATACATCTCCATCGAAGAAACATAAACCATGCTTCTGACCTGTTTTTCCTTTTCAAGTTCCAGAAGATTCTCCGTTCCGTTAAGGGATGTCCGAATCACGTCCACCGGTCTGCTGATCATAACCTTTGAAGTTGTAATACTCGCACAGTGGATGATATGATCAATCTTATCATCCACTTCAACCGGCATCGTAATATCTCCGATCACCAACTTTAAATCCTCTCTCTTTAACAGATCACCAAAAAGTCTTTCTGCCTTTTCCTGATTACGCACAAGTGCCAGGATTTTGATACCTGTCTCTTTTCTTCGATTACAACACTGTAATGCTTTTACCAGCAGAGAACCGATCAGCCCGGTCGCTCCCGTTACCAGAACTGTCTTGCCCTTCAGCTCTTCCAATGGAATATCACTCTCTGAAATACGATCCAGGTCTTCCTGTAAAATAGAATCGTCTGCACTTTCCTGTAAAATTTTATGATTCATTTTGCATCTCCTTGTCTGTTACTGTAGCCGCCTTACTGTTCTTTTTTAGAATTGTATATGTAAAATGTAAATAACATCCTGCATAAATAATTACTATATACTTGTCAAGTCCCCCATTTGAAAACAGATAATTTCCATAAGTAAATAAACTAAATAATATTGCCACCGAAGAATATTTTAAATAGTCTTTATTGATGCAAGTAAGTATAACCAAAAGTATTTCCAACGGATATGCATATCTTTCATGCATTGCCGGTAAAAACAATACACAAGTCCAGATAAACCAGCTCGCAATACATACAAAATTTTCAGGACG
>ULVU01024740.1_pt1 | contig 17289 bp, 12 predicted proteins | sample 1959731 | NCBI WGS metagenome assembly ULVU01 (sample SAMEA4835794, study PRJEB28245) | human gut metagenome | biome: gut microbiome; material: fecal sample | place: Denmark | collected 2008 | reverse complement strand
AAATACGGACATCTTCAAGAATATTCCAAAATAGTTTTCACATTCTATGTATACTATTTACCTATTTATCTTTAAATTTGTGTTGGAAAAGTTGTGCAATCATGATTATTAGCGAAAAACATTTTCAGCAATTTGTCAAAGGAGACGAAAAATCTTTTGAAACTATCTTTTGTCAGTATTACAAAACACTGGTATCTTACGCCATGCGCCATGATCTGGAGCTTATGGAAGCAGAAGACATCGTCCTCGAAACCTTTCATCATATCTGGCAAATCCGGGAAGAATTGAAATCACCAGCAGCACTCCATTCCCTACTCTTCACGGCCACGAGGAACCGAACTTTGAACGTGACCCGCAATCTAAAAAACAGGCAAAAAATCATCGAGGAGAATATCCCGTTAGAAGAAGAGGAAGATCATCTAGATTATCTGATGGAAGAAGAGATGAGCCGGTTACTGGACGAGGCCATCAATAAACTTTCCAAACAAGGCGAGCAGGTCATCATGGGATTACTTGAAGGTAAAACGTTACAACAAATTGCTGACGAAATGGAAATCTCCATCAATTCCGTTAAAACTTACAAATTAAGAGCGATCCAGACCTTACGCACTCTATTGAAAGATACCCCATTCCTGATACTAATGATTTTGATACAAAGTACCGAAACGAACTAAGCGATAATAATCACAAAAAAATATTTTTTATTTTGTCACCAAAATAAAAAGTTACGGGTTTATAGAATAGAAACAGAAGAACTATGAACCCGATAATGAAGAAACAGCATATCGCATCTCTTATTTTAAAAGAGAGAATTGAGGAACTCAGCAACGCCGAAAAAGAAGAACTAACTTTTTGGTTACAAGAGTCACCTAGAAACAAAAAAATATATGCTTATCTACGAAAAAAAGATTTAAGCACTGACGTTTCCAGATATCAATCCATTCGCATTGCAGAAGGCTTAGAAAAATATCATAGACGTTATGCTCAAAAACAAAAACGTATTTATACCCGCTGGTATTGGGCCGTAGCGGTGGCCATTCTTTTTTTCAGCGTTTCAGCCCTATTCTTTTACCAAGAGGAATCGACAGCACCAGTATCAGTTGCTATCACGCCCGGCAGTTCAAAAGCCATGCTGGTTTTAAATAATGGGAACATTATTGATCTTTCAAAGAGAAAAACCGAGGTTATTACAAATCAGAAGCTTTCAATCAAAACGGATGGAACTCAACTTAGCTATTCGGTAACAGAAGACTCGAAAGATGAGCCGACAGACGAATACAACGAATTGATCATCCCTAAAGGAGGAGAATTTACCTTGACATTATCAGACGGAACAAAGGTATGGCTCAATTCACAAAGTAAAATTAAATATCCTGTAATATTCAATAACATTACCAGAGAAGTGTACCTAGAAGGAGAAGCTTATTTTGAAGTTGCCAAGGATGCACATCGCCCCTTTCATGTAAATACAAAAAATAATGTTTGTGTAGAAGTTCTTGGGACCTCATTTAATGTCAGAAGTTATAGTGACGAAAATTCCGTAGAGACCGTATTGGAAGAAGGAATAGTAAGAATGAGTCAAGGTAAGGATGCTGTTGTTCTGAAACCGGGACACAAAGCTACTTATCGTCCCAATGAACCGATACAAACAACAACAGTCAACACGGAACTGTACACGGCTTGGAGGCATGGACAATATATATTCATGGATGAAAGCGTGGAAAACATATTAAAACAACTCTCTCGTTGGTATGATATTGAAGTTTTCTATAGTAACGAGGCGGCCAAGTCCGTCACGTTCAGTGGGGACGTTACCAAATATGATGACATTGATACCCTGTTAAAAGCCATGGAAATTGCGGGCGGGGTGCATTTCAAAATAAGTGGCCGAACGCTAATCGTATCCTATAATAATTAGCGACTATTATTACTAGAACATATTGAACTTAAGTGCTTTATAAAACGATCGTTTTATGAGATAATCATAAACATGCAAATTTTTAACTACAACTTTATGAAAAAAAACTGTCGAATATTAACCGCAATGCTACTTGCATTGACCTGTTGCCCATCCTGTTCGGACAAGGACAACGAGTTATCGACCACAAGCCGGATCAGTTTCTACGGGGAGACTTACCCTTTGGAACAAGGTGCAATTTATCACGATAATAACCATACCGTGATTGCCGTCTCTGACTATACTTTTGAAGATCGTTATCAAGGGAAAGACGGGGAGCAAACAGATCTGATAGAGGGATTCAGTGCTGAAGTAAAAGAAAAACAAACCGGGAATTTCCTGATCGGACTTTATCAACACGGTTTTGTATTAAGTGACCTAACCAAAGACGCACGCGGGAATGGGGCCAGCATCTGCCTGCGGTTAGCCTCCTCGGAAACAGACAAAATCGCCATGGGAAAATATACCTACTCGCCCAACCGGGATGAATATTCCTTTAAAGGATATTCTAGCGTGGATTACACGTCGGGATCAAGCACGACACCGAATGAATTGACAGAAGGAGAAGTGAACATTTCCCAAGAGGGAGAAATTTACACGATCACGTTCAAATGTACAACCAGCTTCGGCGGACCGATTGAAGGTACATACACGGGAAGTCTAAAACCATTTGATATCCGGAAAGAGATCGGGTTGGTAAACTCTTACGAGAACATCAAGCTAGAGGCTCTTTTTGATAAAGTAGAGTACACGGACCTAGAAGGTGTCGCTCACAGCGAGCCGGATTATCTACGGGCAAATTCATTTTTATTGAGTTCAACTCAACAGGTTTATTCCGCTAACCTGTATCGAGATCTCGCGGAATCTACGAAAAAAGGGATCGATATTGCCCTCGCCTACGACAAGGAAAATCAAGCTATCTATTTTGAATCACCCATAAAAATGAGAGCCTTATTATGGCACAACACGTTCCAAAGTGAAAGCTTGTTTGACTATAGTTTTGACCTGCCTTGCCACACGAAATACATGCCTGCACCACAAAATTTTACAGATGCGGACTTCGACGCTTTGGCCACTCAAGAAGATTTCGTGTTCAATTTCTCGGAAGCAAAAACTTCTCTGCCTATCGGGACGACAACACCTTGCTTTGTTTTCGTTCAAACCGGAAATGGCTTGCAAGGGGTTATCCGCATTAAAACGATCATCCCGGAAAGTACCGAGACGATAAACGGCATTATCTACCCGGTAAATCCCGCTATCATCATGGACGTCAAGTTCCCTCGAAGTTTTTCGGAACAACAGATAAGATAGGCATATTGTTCAATTCCTAAGCATCATTACCATGAAAAAAATATATCATACGAGTAATTGTTTCAAAAGATTCGAGAATTATCTCAAATTTTCGCTTGTCTCTCTGGCAATACTTTTCACCGCATTACCGGCAAACGCCACGGCAGACGGTACGAAATTAACCCTGTCTTTTAAAGATTCAAATCTACCTGCAATATTGAAAGAGATCAAGAATCAGACGAAATACGATTTCATGTACAATTCCAAGGAGATTGACACGAATAAAAAAATCTCCATGGAGCTAAAAAACGTAACACTAGATTCCGCCTTGAAAGTCTGTTTAACCCCTTTCGGGCTAACGTACACGATCAAAGATAAAATTATTATCCTAAAAAAGAAAACATTAGATCATATCACCCAAGTGATACAAAGCATGGTGAACGGGATCGTGAAGGACAAGTCGGGAGCCACCCTACCGGGGGTAGCTGTTGTCCTGAAAGGCTCCGTACTGGGAACGGTAACCGATCCTAACGGACGATTTAAAATCAACATCCCACAAGGAAAGAATATTTTAAGTTTTACCTTCATCGGGATGAAACCCGTGCAACGAGAAGTCGAAGGGGAACAATTCGTCAACGTGACTATGGAAGAGGATGTGGCCGAACTAGACGAAGTTATCGTAACCGGAATGGAAACAGTGAAGAGAGATTATATGACCGGAAGTGCTTCCGTGATCACAGCAAAAGACTTACGTACCCAAGGAATCTCTTCCATTGACCGGATTCTCGAAGGAACTATTGCCGGATTAAATAGTACAACCTTATCCGGAGCGCCCGGAACTCGCGCAAAGATCACGATCCGGGGAGAGAATAATTTGACAGGACGGACAGAACCGTTATGGATCGTAGACGGACTTCCTCTCATGAGTGGGGTACCGGAGAACAACACCGGAGATTATGCAGGAACCATCATGCAAGATGGCGTTGGGAATATTATGCCGGAAGATATTGAATCGGTAACCATCTTGAAGGATGCTTCCGCGGCGGCCATCTACGGAGCCAAGGCAGCTAATGGGGTCATCGTGATCACGACCAAGAAAGGATTCCGGTCAAAGACCCAATTCAATTATACCGGAAATTACAGTTTGGCAGAAGCTCCTAGATTACACATGGATTTCATGAATTCTCGAGAAAAATTGCAATACGAGAAGGATATACTGGAAACTTACGGGTTAAGTTTTTCTAACTGGACCGGACGAGGTGGTTATCTCTATAAACAGTTATTAGAGGGGTATATCACTCAAGATAAATATAACACAGAAATTAATCGTTTGAAAAACACGAATACGGATTGGTTTAAGGTATTGTTCCGCACCGCACACTCCCACTCTCATAATATCAGTATACGAGGGGGATCTGATGAAATGACCTATTACACATCTGTTAATTTCCAAGAAAAGAATGGCATCCTGCTTTCCAATAAATACACGAATGCCGGCATATTAATGAAACTGGACTATCGCCCGATTAAAAACTTAATTCTTGCTGTCGATTTATCTGCAAACATCCGAAAAAGTAGGGACCACGCCTCTGCCGTTGATCCATTTAAATATGCCATTTTCGCCAACCCATACGAACGTCCCTACGACGAGAACGGGAAATACGCTGCCGATCTGAGTTACCTAGGAACGAACTACACGGAAACAACCGCATCCGGTTACAAATATGATTCTTTCAATATCCTCCAAGAATTAAAAGAAACCAAACAATCACAAGATGGATTGGATGCCAGCCTGACATTTAATGTCCGCTATGATATTATTCCGGGACTTACTATTTCTTCCATTATCCGTAAAGGAGCCAGTTATAACACGACCACCACGGAAATAGAGGCAGGCACTTATACCTCGTACAACAAGGAGACTTTTGCCAAGCAGATATATAAAGGATCGGATGCCGTTCTCCCGGCACAATACAATAATGGAGAACTTTCCGAGTCTTCAGGAAAAAATTTCAACTGGTCGATCAGAAATCAAATAGACTACTCATTTAACATTAAAAAAGCTCATCTATTCAGCATTCTGGTAGCGAACGAAATTACCTCTAAAAAATTCAATAATTTCGGTTACACGTCCCCCATGTATTACGGGGATTATCGAATCACTGGAGTTCCGGATTTCGGAAATGAAGTTAGTTATGAAACTTTACGCGCACAAGTCGGGAACATGTTTAACACATCAACCGGACAAGATCGAACCGTATCATTTTTAGGGACTTTCCGTTACGGGTATAAAGATCGTTATATATTGAATTTCAACTACCGGGCAGATGGTGCAGATGCCATTGGTGACGCAAACCGTTTCACTCCTTTATGGTCACTGGGCTTAAGGTATAACTTACATCATGAGAAATTTTTCAAAAATGATATTGTTACCGAATTGTCTATCCGCGGTTCATACGGGTACACCGGGAATATAGACAGGACCGCTTATCCATTCTCCACGATCACGATAGGTAGTGATATGTATGAAGGTAACCGTTTCGCCACGGGATTTACTTACCCGAATCCATCCGTGGGTTGGGAAAAGAAACTGGATCGGAATTTCGGTATAGACCTCGGTTTGTTCAAGGGTAAAATCAATTTTACCATGGATTATTATAATAACCGGACAGAGGACATATTGGAAAATTTAAGCATCCCCATTTCTACCGGAAGATCGAGCGTAAAAGCTAACGGGGGAACCGTGGAGAATAGTGGTATTGAATTTTTCTTAAATATCCGATGGATTAACCGGGAAGATCTCACGTTTAGTACCTCCGGAAACATTGCCCGGAATAAGAATGTCATTATCCGCTCTGAACATGATTATGAATCTTATAAAGATGCCATTTCCTCAAGCGTATTAAAAGGAGGTGTCGTAAACGTGATCGGGAAAGAAACCGGTTCCATTTATGGCTGGAAAACGGCAGGAGTCGATCCTTTAACCGGAAATCCACGTTACTACCTCACACCTGACGGGAAACGAGCATACGCTCAACTACTGGACAGATGGGACAACCTTTCCGAATCGAGCAAACAAACTTATTCGAATAGTGGTGCAGTAACTTCTCTAAACTCGGTTCCGGACTACGTGTCTTTTGATCGAGATGCAAGTATGTCTCCGGATTATTTCCGACCGTCCATGCAATACTTGGGACGTTCTAATCCAAAATACGTGGGCGGGTTCAACACTTACTTCCGTTATAAAAATATCGAATTCTCAACGCAATGGAGTTACAAAATTGGACATATCATTCCTTCCTTTAATGATTTACAGAACGCTCCTAATAATTGGGGAAATGCAGGTCAAGCTGCCATCGGATATGCTAGTGACCTAAGCGTTTCGGGGACTAATCGGGAACGCCGTTACTTGACTTTTTGGAAAACACGAGGAGATGTAACAGATGTTGCTCGTTTTGTAACCTCTGGAAATGATTACTGGTCCGGATATGCCATATCAGAGAAATATGAAAAAGGGGACTATCTCCGTCTATCCAATATCGCAATCAGTTACAGGCTACCGGCAGAAGTAGCTCAACGATTCGGTATGAAAAATATGGCTCTCTCATTCAACGCTTACAATCTATTGACTTTTACCAAATACAGAGGATTAGACGTTGGAACCGGGGGATCATTCTCATACCCGACATCAAGGGAATATAACATCAAATTATCCGTAGGATTTTAAAAATCAATGACATGAAAAAGATATATATACTTATTGCATTGACAAGCCTGTTTTTTGTCCAAAGTTGTGACAAGTTCTTAGATTTAAAACCGGAAAATATCCGGGTCGTAAGTACTGTCGAAGATTACAGGGATCTACTGGCAAGCTATATGAGACTGTTAAAGACGGTTGACGGTAGTCAAAAACCGGTACTGGGAGGTTATTTTATATACCCCAATTTTAATGTCGGGTCTGTATTCGCTTACCGTTCAGGAGAACTCACGATCAATAAAAATTCAAGTTCTTATTACGACGCAACGTTAGGAGAATACAAGACAAGCGCGGTGAATACACTGACTTGGATGGGAACAGCGGACGGAATTTGGAATCGTTATTATTCTTTCCTCGGACCGATTAATATGATTATACAGGGAATTACAACCGCAGAGGGAGAGGATGAACGTTTAAGGGATTACGTCAAAGGAGAAGCTTTGGTATGGAGAGCTTATTCTTACTTCAAGTTATTACAATATTTTTCTCCTTACAAGAAAAATGAATACGGGGTGCCTGTATATTTAAAACCATACGAGGATCCGGGAAACGCCATGCCCGAGCGTAAAAGCCAGACAGAAGTTTACAAACAAATTCTCGATGATTGTCAAGAAGTTTTATCTTTGATGGATCGTACCCCTTCCACGACTTGGAATTGTGCCTACGAACCCCGTTTTATTCATGGAATGTTGGCCAGCATATACTGTTATAAAGCCATGTCCGTTGCTGCGGAAGAAAGCGATTGGCAAAATGCGATAGACCACGCAGATAAAGCCATGACAGGACGTTCTTTCGTGCGTGATCAAGAAACTTATAACGCCATTTTTGACGCACCGGCTCTACAAGCATTCACGAATGACGAATTTTATCTCCGTATGGTTGACGGGTTTAACTCACAAATCGTGGATGTCGCAGGAGTATATTACCAAACTTCCACAACATCACAAGCCAATGCTTATCCGGAACCGGAATTATATGCCTTATACAAAGAAGATGATGTCAGAAAGACGACTTTTTTCAGAACACAAACAGATGGTAGTATTATATATGACAAATATAATCTCTCAGCAAGTCCATACCCATGGTGGGCATCAGGAGGTATTATTATGCTTTTCCGAACCGCAGAAACTCAATTAATCAAAGCGGAAGCACTCTATCGGTTAGGAAAAACAGCTGAAGCAAAAGATGCCTTGGATTTTTTTAAAACTGGCCGTTATCTTGACATAGAGAACTCCTATACAGAATCTGATCTACTAAACGAAATTCTGAAAGAGCGAAAACTTGAATTCTATCACGAACAAGACGCATGGTGGCTTGATATGAAACGCACAGAAACCAGAATGGAGAGAATCGTCAACGGTACTCTATACGTGCTGGAACCTGATGATTACCGGTATTGTTTCCCGATTCCACAAAGCGAAATGGAAAAGAATAAAAAAATGCTACAAAATCCGGGATGGGATGAGATTAATCTTTAACCTCTAAATTTAAAAACATGAAAAGAATTATATATACCCTCGTGGCAATTTTTATCGGTTGTATCACATCATGCAGCCCGGATAAATATGACGTTCAGGAAATGGGAATGGTTAATATGAATCAAATCAAAGAGATTAAATTACGTATGAGCCATTATCAAATATTGGCAGACGGGAAAGCTCAACTTGAGTTTAACCCGTTACTTATAACGGAAGATGGATTCGAAGTAGAGGATAGCCGGGTGGATCATTCTCAAATAGAATATTACACCTCATCAGGGGAAAGCCTGCAGAAAATGTTTTCGACTTCCGACAAATCTCTGATAGGACAGGAGATAAAAGTGAATGCTAGAATCAAAGGACAAGAACTCTCGTCAAACACCGTTACTTTCACTGTTACGGATCCTTCCGTTTTAAATTCTTACACGGAGATCACGATCCCTGTCGTGTTCCACCTCATTCAATCCAACAATGACATTACAGAATACGGGGGAGAGGTTCCCATGGAAAGGATCCATCTTTTACTTGATAAAATAAATAATACTTTCTCGGGAGTTGTAAGCACGAATGCCTCCGGAGTGGATACGAAGATCAGGTTCAAGGCTGCCGAATATGATCCCTATGGAAACAAGTTGCACGAACCGGGAATTAATCGAATATATGTTGATAAAGTTACAGACGCGGCCAAGGATCAATATAAAACATTTATCGAGGCTCAAAAAGCATTATGGCCTTACAATCAATATTTAAACGTGTGGTTAATTTCTGACCGGGATACGGAATACAAGACATTTTACAGTACCATTACCACTCAATGCATTCCTCGTTATATCATGGCGGAAACAGACGGTACAGAGCAACCGAAAGGGCTGACCCTATCCCCTGTTCCGGCAGGATGGACCCCTGTCCCCAACGAAGTCGGCATACTGTACAAACTCCAATCGATTTATACCATGGTACGAAGTTTTGGAGCTACAAAAGAAAACGAGCTGGTAAACGCTTTCGGATATTACCTGGGACTACTTCCGACCTGGAAAGAAAGTGGAGGTATTCCTGAAGATTACTGTGCCGACACGCAGAAATATTTCGGGAATGATGCAGAGGGTTACAAGAAGAATACAACGGCATACAAACTTGTCAAAGATTGTTTCTTCCTAGCGGAGAATATCATGGATGATCCTCTCGGTACCCATCGTTCCGTCAGTTTGCAGCAATCCCAACGAATCCGCTGGATTCTAAACAATTGTCCAGAACGTTCTGCATGGAAATCAAACTTCGCGTTTACAGGCAAATAAGATGTTCAACCATAAAATAAAAGTAAATCATGAGAAAAATTGTATTATCACTCTTGCTTGTGTTTACAGCTTGTCTAGCAAGCCACGCACAAGGTGTAAAATTTGAAACCGGAGCATGGAGCGAAATGCTCGCGAAAGCCAAAGCGGAGAATAAACTCGTCTTCGTCGATGTCTACACCAAATGGTGCGGACCTTGCAAGCACGTGTCCGAAACCGTATTCCCACAAGAAAAACTAGGGGAATACTACAATGCACATTTTATTAATTTTAAAATAGATGCCGAAAGTCCGGAAGGAAAAGTATTCGTGAAAACTTATCCAGTAACGGGTTATCCAACCTTTTTCTTTATTGATAGGGATGGCAGAACTATTCACAAGGTTGTCGGGGCAAAAGATGTTGACGGTTTTATTTCGGAGGCTCAAATGGTTTCCATGTATGCCCGTCATGGAGGCATTGACAACATGATGGCCGCCATCAAAAATGGAACTGCCAGTAAAGAATTACTATATGATTATTACACTTCCGCTAACAAGCAGAATAAACCTGCTGCATTGAACCTTTACTTAAAGGCTCTTCCGACAGAAGAGTTAATTGACGAAAACAATAAATTAATTGAGGAGATTTCCCTCTATGACAAAGAACTCATGACCCGGTTAGCAGATGAAATTGTAAAAGCTAGCAACGACGGGAGGTTTTCTGATGGGAAATACGCAGAGAAATTTGCCTTTTGCATTGTTTTTCCGGTTCAATATGATATTACCACATTTTTAAATAAAAGTATCGAGGAAGGCAACGTTGAATGGTTTAACGAATTACTGGAATTAAAGGATAGATTCGCAAATTATGGAGGAAGAATATACGGGGGAGGAAAACTATTGGATGGAGACTTAAAGATTATACGAGGTAGAGGCTTATTCTTCGCAACACCGGAATACAATAAACTTTGTTTCTGGACCAAGAACCGAGTAAATGAAGAAGAGTTTAAAACAACATTAATTAGTTTCATGGATCAATTAATCCAGGAAAATCCCGTAGACTCCTTGATCAAAGAAGGGAATAACCGGATTATAGATATGCTAAAAGAAAACGGGACAAAAGGGAAAATGATTTTTTTCGCACAATCGATTTTTGAAGCTGGAAACGTAACGGCTCATAATATTATCAACTGGACAGATTATTTCTGGAAACTCTCACCTTCAGACAAAAAGACAAAAGAATTGTGCAGTAAATGGGTAAACTATGCTTTTAATGTAAACCGTTTTAACGGGAAAGTGGCTATCCCGGCAGCCGATTTCTTAGCTAGAATAGGCCATTTCAAAGAGGCAAAAGCAATGCTGGAAAAGGCCATTGCGAGCCAAAAAGAGATTAAAAATGAGAATCCCAAATTATTACGTAATCTGGAACTCAAATTACAAGACGTAAATAATGGTAAACTATAACAAATAGATTATGAAAAAAATTATACTCTTACTCCCCTTTATACTTGTAATTTGTATCATTTGTCATGCACAAGGGGTAAAATTTGAATCAGGAACATGGAGTGAAATGCTAGCGAAAGCCAAAGCTGAGAATAAAACCATTTTTATAGATGTCTACACGAAATGGTGCGGCCCTTGCAAACACGTGTCAGAAAACGTGTTTCCCCAAGAAAAACTAGGGGAATATTATAACTCGCATTTCATCAATTACAAGATTGATGCAGAAAGCCCCGCAGGTAAAGAATTCGTGAAGAGTTACCCGATAACAGGTTATCCCACTTTTTTCTTTATCGACGGAAATGGCAAGGTCATCCATAAGGTTGTCGGCGCAAAAGATGTAGACGGTTTTATCGCCGAAGCCAAAATGATTTCCATGTATGCCCGTTACGGGGGCATTGACAATATGATGGCAGCCATAAAGAACGGAACGGCAAACAGGGAATTATTATTTGATTATTACCAATCCGCCAATCCAAAAAATAAGCCAACAGCCCTAAATCTCTATCTAAAAGCATTACCTACTGAAGAGTTGATTGATGTCAACAATAAATTGATTGACGAAATTTCTCTTTACGATAAAGATCTTCTAATTCGTCTTATTGATGAAATTGTAAAATTCAGTCACATGGATAAATATTCTGACAAAAAGTTTGTTCAAGAATATTCTTTCAATATCGTTTTCCCAGTTCAATACACGATTTCAACTTTCTTAAAAGAAAGTATTGAAAAAGGGAACCAAGAATGGTTTAATGAATTACTCCAACTAAAAGAAAGATTTGTTAATTATGCCGGGAGATTACTTGATGGAGACCTAAATATTATCAATGGACGCGGATTATTCTTCGCAACTCCTGAATACAATAAGCTTTGTTTCTGGACGAGAAATCGAGTTCATCCTGAAGAATTTAAGAAAAGTATGGTTGCATACATGGATAAACTAATACAAGAGAACCATGTTGATTCGCTACTTAAAGAAGAAAATAATCAAATTCTTAAGATACTGAAAGAAGCAGAAGAAACAAAAAGAGGGCAATTAGCCTTTTTTGCGCAAAGGGTCATAGAGACCGGAGAAGTTTCAACTCAAAACATTATCCATTGGACGGAATATTTTTGGAGAATTTCTCCTTCCGATAAAAAAACAAGAGAACTATGTAGTAAATGGATCAATTATGCTTTTGATTTGAATCGTTTCAATGTCCCAACAGCAATCTCGGCAGCCGATTTACTAGCAAGAATCGGGAACTTAAAAAATGCAAAGAGCATTTTAGAAAAAGCAATTACCAGCCAAAAAGAAATCAAAAACGAGGATCCCAAATTATTAAAGACCCTTCATCTAAAACTTAGGGATGTAAATAACGGTAAACTATAACACCTTATTAACACGAAATACTAACTACAATCATCAATATAGGGAGAAGAATAAAATTTTATTCTTCTCCCCTTGAATCTTCATTATTGTATTAAATCACACTGTATGGAAAATTCTATTGTAAAAGTTGAGAATTTATCTCATCGCTACAGCGTACAATGGGCGATTCGGGATATAAATTTCGAAATCACTAAAAATGGTATTTACGGCCTATTAGGTTCGAACGGTGCCGGTAAATCAACCACCATGAATATCATGTGTGGCGTACTCAAACAAACAGAAGGAAAAGTTTTTATCAAAGGAATTGATATGCGGAAACACCCCGTGGAGGCAAAACGGCATATCGGATTCCTGCCACAGCAACCACCTCTTCACCCGGATTTAACCGTGGAGGAGTACTTGATTCATTGTGCTAATTTACGGTATGTACCAAAAAACGAACTGAAACAAGCCGTCGATGAAGTTACCGTTCGTTGCGGTATATCACATTTCAAAAAACGGCTAATCCGAAACCTGTCAGGAGGATTCCAGCAACGTCTGGGTATAGCACAAGCCATTATTCACAACCCGGATTTTGTGGTATTCGATGAACCAACAAACGGGCTGGACCCGAACCAAATCGTGGAAATTCGCCATCTGATCAAAGAAATCGCACAAGATCGAACAGTTATTTTATCCACACATATACTCCCCGAAGTACAAGCAACCTGCGACTTCATTTACATGATCGAACAAGGAACCCTCGTTTTTTCCGGAACGGTTGACGAGTTTGATAATTATATTGAACCGAACTCTTTAATCGTTTCTCTCATAGCGCAACCAGGAATAATAGAACTACAAAATATTCCGGGTATTACCCATGTAGAAGAATTAGGAGGTCCTCGATACAGACTACGTTTCATAGACCGATCAGACATTGCCGAACGCATTGTTGAAATAAGCGTCACGAAAGGATGGCGCCTAAATGAAATCAATCTGGAAAAGAGTTCTATGGACACCGTATTCGCAGAATTATCAAAGAAATAACAAAACGATATAAAATTGAATCAATGAAAATGATACTCAAAATAGCGAAAACAGAACTACAAACCCTGTTCTATTCGCCAGTTGCCTGGTTAATTATTATTGTATTTACCTTCCAAGCCAGTATTCTTTTCACGGGAGTCTTTGGCATGTCGGTAAGAAGTCAAGCTTTAGAATATCAATTAGAGGATGTTTCTCTTTTCACCTTCGGCGGCATATATGGACTATTTACCAACATCCAACAATACCTGTATCTGTACATCCCATTATTGACCATGGGGCTGATGAGCCGGGAATTAAGCAATGGTTCCATCAAATTACTTTATTCTTCTCCGGTCACTAACCGAGAAATCGTTTTAGGCAAATACCTCGCCATGATGATCTACGGGCTGGCATTAATCGGTATTTTATCGATTTACGTGATTTTTTCAGCATGCACGATTAAAGCTTTCGACGGGATAGCCGTACTATCAGGATTACTGGGTCTCTACCTTCTTATCTGTTCTTATGCCGCCATTGGACTTTTCATGTCCAGCCTAACGTCATATCAAGTCGTTTCTGCCATGGGGACGTTAGCGATACTCGCCGCATTAAGCCTCGTTCGCGGTGTATGGCAAGACATTGAACTCGTGAGAGACATCACCTATTGGTTGTCGATCAACGGAAGGGCAGATGAATTTGTGAACGGGTTAATATGCAGTGAAGACGTGATCTATTTCGTTATCGTAACAGCCCTTTTCCTCGTACTGACGATCATACGCCTACAAGTAATCCGCCAGAAAACCAGTTGGGTTATCGCCTGGGGGAAATATATCGGGGTATTTTTAATTGCCATGTTCTTGGGTTATCTCAGTTCTCGTCCCCAGCTAATGGGGTTCTATGATGCCACCCGTACAAAAGCAAGAACCCTCACCCCAAATAGCCAAGAGGTTATGAATAAAATGGACGGGGACTTAAAAATTACAACTTATGTAAATGTTCTCGACCGATTCGTATATTACGGCCTTCCGAAAGCTGTAAAAGGAGACATGAATCGTTTCAAAATGTACCGACGTTTCAAGCCCAAACTCGAAATGGAATATGTTTATTATTATGACACGGTTAATAACCGTTCATTAGGGCTACGATACCCCGGTCTTCCATTACGAGAGCAAATGAAAAAAATTGCGATGGTTCTCGATCTAGACACGAATAAAATCAAAACACCGGAGGAAATTAGAAAGACCATCGACTTATCTGATGAAGGTAATCGTTTTGTACGCTTGTTAGAACGGAAAAACGGAAAGAAATCCTTTTTACGTGTATATGATGATTTCAGAATATTCCCCGGAGAGTCAGAAATCTCCTCTGCTTTTAAACGTCTGGTCACGGATTTACCCATTGTCGGTTTTGTAAAAGGTCACGGGGAAAGAAGTTGTATCAAAAATGGTGATCGGGAATATAGCCATTTCGCCCAAGATAAGCCTTTCCGGAGTTCTTTAGTAAATCAAGGATTTGATGTCGCAGAAGTTGATTTGCAACAAGACATTCCATCCAATATCCGCATTTTGGTTATTGCCGATGTACGAAAATCTTTTAGCCCGGAAGAAATGAATACATTAAACAAATATATATCACAAGGTGGTAATCTGCTAATCACCGGAGAACCTAAACAGCAGCAAAATATGAATCCTATCATTGAACAATTCGGGGTTCAATTTATGCCGGGATGCTTGGTAAAGCCAACTGAAGATTTTGCTCCGGACTTGATTGTAGCTAAAGCAACCCAAGACGTCGGAGATATTTCATTCTATTTCGATAATATGCTTAAAGGAGAATACGCATTAACCTTACCGGGATGCTCCGGGTTAAAATATACTACAGACAGGGGCTATAAGGTAACCCCTCTATTCAAAAGCGATACCACGGGAAGTTGGAATGAATTAGAAACAACTAATTTCGTGGACGATACCGTGAGTTTCAACCCGGAAAAAGGTGAAATAGAACAATCATACGTAACAACCCTAGCATTATCTCGAAAGATCGGAGGAAAAGAACAACGCATTATTATTATGGGAGATGCAGATTGTATTAGCAACGGAGATATTGAAAAATGGAGGAAAGGGATCAGAGCCCAGAATTATATGTTTGTATTAGGCTCTTTCTTCTGGTTATCTTCAGAAGAGGCCCCCATTGATATTAGACGTCCGACACCCCCTGATGATAAAGTACACATCGGACAAACCGGAATGAATATTGCCAAGATAGGACTAATTGGAGTGCTATCGGCCATACTCATTTTCTTGGCTATTTTTATTTGGGGCAGACGCAGAGGTAGATAAACTAAAGAAATACTGTAATGCTTGATCAAGCATTACAGTATTTCTTCCAAATAGTTCGTTCGAAGTAATCGGACTTCTCGTCGCAGTTGCTTCAGTTCCTGTTGCATTTTGTGCATACGTCCCATCAACTCGTGAATAACACCGATTCCTTCCGTGTTGACAGACAAATCTTCATGCCACCGGACAAATCGTTCCAAATCCTGTAATTGCGAACCAAGCAAGTAGCGTTCGCCATCGACAACCTGAATATCAATTAGCCCATCTTCTTCCAAAGACACGATAAACAACGGATCCACGTGACTTTTCTGACAGTATTCCCTAACTATAATTAAATCTGTTTCCATAATTCTTCCCTTTAGCTAAGTTTTTGCAATTCTTGGAATAACTCTTTCTGTTTTTCCGTCAAATTTGTCGGAATCTCCACAGAATAAGTCACGATTAGATCACCGAACTTTCCTTCTTCCTTGTAAACGGGAAAACCTTTTCCCTTCAACCTTACTTTCGCCCCGTTCTGGGTTCCGGGTTTTACCTTCAATTTTACTTTACCATTCATTGTATCCACCACCTGTTCTCCTCCTAAAACTGCCGAGTACAGGTTTAAAGGAGCCGTCACGTACAGATCGTTTCCCAAACGCTTGAACAGGGGGTCTTCCGCAATCACGAATGTGATATACAAGTCTCCCGCAGGTCCCCCATTTACACCGGGTCCGCCTTGTCCTTTCAATTTGATCGTTTGCCCGTCAGCTACCCCCGCCGGGACGGTAATACGTATATTTTTACCATTTACTGACAACACCTGTTTGTGTGTCTGTGCGGCATCATGGAATGACAAATGCAATTCAGCATTGTAGTCCTGTCCTCGGAACGCGGCAGACCTTCCTCCACCCCGACGGGAACCGAATAACGACTCGAAGAAGTCCGAAAACTCGCCATCCCCGCCCATGCCGGAGAACCCGCCTTCCGATGACCAATGAACTCCACTCCCGAAACCTCCACCGCCTTGCTGTTGGTAACGCTGTTTCTGGGCCTCAAACTCGTCGGCATGTTTCCAGTTCTCTCCATATTGGTCATACTTCTTCCGTTTCTCCGGATCACCCAATACCTCGTTTGCCTCGTTAATCTCTTGAAAACGTTGCTTGGCATTCGGGTCGTCCGGATTCAAGTCCGGATGATACTTTCTGGCCAGTTTCTTAAAAGCCTTCTTGATATCATCCTGCGAAGCACTTTTATCAACTCCTAAAATCTTATAGTAATCTATATAGGCCATACTTTTATAATTTATACATTCTATAATATGTCAATACAAACTACGTACCAACCT